>Ga0074197_1000810_pt1 | contig 33372 bp, 30 predicted proteins | sample EPASupsiteSAE305_FD_64526 | JGI IMG/M metagenome (GOLD analysis project Ga0074197, IMG submission 64526) | Bioremediated contaminated groundwater microbial communities from EPA Superfund site, New Mexico - SAE3-05 reassembly with SPADES | ecosystem: Environmental > Aquatic > Deep subsurface >...
TAGCTAGGGGAGATGGACGGGGTGTGGTGTGGGTCACTGTGGCATTAGAGGGCGAACGCAGGGGGGCCCCCGCCGATATCATCCAGGCAGACCCCCAGCTCCTTTTCATCTGCCGAAAGGACCGCCTCAGAGGATGCCAACTGCTCAAGTACGATATCGGCAACATCAAGACCAGCCCGATTGCATGATTTGACGATATTCTGGGCGCTGGCAACCGCACCGGTGACAATATGTACCTTTGCCTCAAGCCGGACACCACTCATCCCAAGCGGTTCACGGATGCCGTCCTGCTCATCAATGATAAACTCTTGGGGCAGAATGTGGATCACTTCCCGATCCATCGGGATAGCAATCGCCTTGGCAGCGTCAATCACCCGCTTGACATCTTCCTGTGAAACCTCACGGTTCTTGATGGCGATCACACCCTGGGAGTTGATCCCTTTGATATGGCCGCCGGCAATGCCGGCGTAGACTGACTTGATCTCGCAACCCGCCATCAATTCGGCTTCTTCAATCGCCTTTTTGATTGAGGTAACCGTACTTTCAATATTGATGACCACACCCTTGCGCAGGCCGCTGGAGGGGCTGGTGCCGATGCCGACAATCTCAATGCCATCCTCGGTATGGTTGCCAACAATGGCACAGATCTTGGTGGTGCCGATATCAAGTCCAACAATCAGGTTGTCTCTTCTGGCGGACATAGGTATTCCTCCCGTGTAAGAGCTAAACAGTCTGTTTAGCCCTTTTTGACCACAATCCGGTCGCTATAGTCCAGGTCAATATACTGCAGCCCCGGCTGTTGTGTCATAAGATTCTGGTAAATACGTGCAAAGCGTTGCAGTTTCTTGTCGAAATCATCGGTTCCGATCTTTACAGGCAGGGCACCGGCAGTGGTGTACAGGGTAAAACCGTGGCCCCTATCGTAATGAATCTCCGACACATCCGCAAGGATAAATGAACCATGCTGTTTGAGCGCTTCAATCAGATTTGATGCGGTTTTCAGGGCCTCTTTGGTTGCTGTCGGATCATTGTTCAGATCATCTTCAGCAATACCGCTTACAACGGGGAAATCAAGGCTGTCACCGAAGCTTAAAGGCTTAAACGGTTCTCCCTTGTCATCAAGATAATACAGAAGTCCCATGTTGATAACCGCAACCGGCTGCCGTTCCGTGACACTGACGGCAATGGTACCAGGAAAAAAGCGTTGTACCCGAACTGAATCGACCCAGGGGTTGGAGGATACCTGCTGGCCGATGCTCTTCAGACGCAGTGTCAGCAGGTTCTGGCCCGGCGTGACGCCGGTCAGGGCAACAATCTCTTCGTGGGTCAGTCGTTTTGCGCCACGCACCTCAACTTTTTGCACCGGAAACGGTGTGGCCTGCATCAGGGCGTGGATTGAGGCTGCTAGCAGTCCACCCACCAGCAGTACCAGTCCTGCGCGGCTGCTGATTCTGATCAAAGGCAACAGGTATTTTCGCAGGTCAACCGGTTCTTTCTTGACCTTGAGCTTGTTCGACGCCACCCGTTTATTCTTGGGTGGGCTGCCGATATGTCGCAGGTCGGTCATCATGCTGCGTTACTCACCTTGGTGCTTGCTGATGTGAGAATCCGTTCAACCAGCTGTTCAAAGGAAAGTCCGGCTCCTTTTTGGGCGATTTCAGGCAGCAGTGACAGAGCAGTCATGCCTGGCAGAGTGTTAACCTCCAGCAGGTAGCAGTCGCCGGTTTCGGTTACCAGGAAGTCAACCCGGCAATAGCCATCACAGCCCAGCGCCTGGTGCGCCTTAAGCGCCTGCTGCTGCACTTTTTCGTACAGGGCAGCATCCAGTCTGGCTGGAAAGAAATGCTCAGCCATGCCGTCGCTGTATTTTGCTTCAAAGTCGTAGAACTCTTTCTTGGGTACAATCTCAATGGCGCCGATCGGTTGGTTGTCCAGAATTCCGACCTGCACCTCCTTGCCCTTGATGTACTGTTCAACCAGCACCATTTCGTCATAGCGAAAGGCCTCATCCAGGGCTGCCTGCAGCTCTTCGGCCTTTTTGACAATTGAGACGCCGACTGATGATCCTTCCTGCACCGGTTTGACCACAACAGGCAGGCCAAAGGGAAGGTTTTCAATGCTGCAGGTTTCACCACGCCGTAACGCAAGGTAGGGTGTGATGGTTAGTCCGGCAGCAGCAAAGGCCTGCTTGCTGTACTGTTTATGCATGGCCAGGGCGCTGGCCAGTACGCCGGAACCGGTGTACGGAATCTGCATCAGCTCCAACAGCCCCTGAATGCAGCCGTCTTCACCGTAACGACCATGCAGTGCAATAAAGGCCACCTCTATCTTTTCGTCTCTGAGTATGTTTGCCACTTCGCTGCGTACATCAATGGCGGTGCTGTCATAGCCCAATGCCAGTAGTGCCTGATGAACAGCCATGCCGCTTTTGAGCGACACATCCCGCTCAGCTGACAGTCCCCCCATCAGTACGCCGATTTTTTTCGCCTTCATGGCTCCTCCCCCACAATCCGCACTTCTTCTTCCAACTGTATTCCTGAGGTTGCCAGTACTGCTTGCTTCACCTTTTTTGCCAGCTCCAGACAGTCGGTGGCTGTTGCGTTACCACGGTTGATCAGAAAGTTGCTGTGCAGTTCAGCCATCTGAGCCCCGCCAACGGTCTGTCCACGCATCCCTGCAACATCAATCAATCTCCAGGCTGCCTGATTCGGCGGATTCTTGAAAAATGATCCGGCACTGGGATGCCCTACGTTATGTTTGGTGCGCCGCAGCTCAAGATCCTTGCGAATCTCTTCCTCGGTAACTGCTGGATCTGTCGGCTCCAGTTGCAGGGTCGCTGCCAGGATGATGTCACCTTGCTGCAGGTCAAGTCGGCGATAGCCATACTCAATCTGGCTGTGGTCTACGTCCTGCACAGCGCCGTGACGTAATAAACACAATGAATCAGCATGGTCCAACAGGCCGTTGCCATAGGCGCCTGCATTCATCCTGATTGCGCCGCCAATGGTACCGGGAATGCCGGAGATAAAACCGATGCCACCTAGCCCAAGCTGTTGCCCAAAGCGCACCACCTGCAGATTTTCTGCCCCTGCCCAGGCCTTGATACAGCCATTACCAAGCGCTTCCAGGCTGTTCAAGCGCTCAAGGGATATCACTGCGCCTCTGATGCCGCCATCCCGTACCAGCAGGTTATACCCGCCGCCCACCACCATGCGGGGCATTTGCTTCGTATCCAACCACTTGACCAGCAATTGCAGGCCTTCCAGGTCTTTGGGCACTGCATACAGATCTGCCGGCCCTCCCACTTTCAGGGAGGTGTGGCGGCTCATCAGCTCATTCTGAAGCAGTTCACCGCTGAAGCCCGGGCATAGCTGGCCTGAAAAGCTCATGACAGTTTTTTCACCAACTCTTCGCCAGCCTGCCAGATGTTGCCGGCACCCAGGGTGATCACGATATCACCTTCTTTGACGATTCCAGCCAAGTGGTCTGGCAGGTCGTTCCGGTCAGCAATGTAGGTCACGTCCCGCTGGCCATGGCGGCGGGTCTCCTCGGCCAGCCGTTCTGCAGTAACACCGGGTATCGGCTGTTCACTGGCAGCATAGATGTCGGTCAGCACCAGCACGTCAGCATCATAGAAGCAGGTCACAAACTCGTTGAACAGCTCCTTGGTGCGGCTGTAGCGGTGGGGCTGGAACGCCACCACCAGGCGTCGCTCCGGCCAGCCGTTGCGCGCTGCACCCAGGGTGGCGCGGATTTCAGCAGGGTGGTGGCCATAGTCATCCACCACCATGATCCCGTTTTTCTCACCCTTGACCGTAAAACGACGACCAACACCGCCAAACTGGGCAAAGCCTTCCTGAATCTTGTCGAACGGCACATCCAGCTCCAGCGCCACCGCCGTACAGGCCAGGGCATTCAGTACGTTGTGGGCACCGGGCATGTTAAAGCTGATCTCACCCAGACGATAGCCCTTGTAGTGGGCGGTAAAGCTGGTTTGAAAACCATCCAGTTTGACATGGGTGGCCCGCAGGTCTGCCTGGGATGAGAGGCCGTAGGTCATAAACCGCTTTTTGATGCGGGGGATGATCTCGTTGATGTTGCGGTCTTCCTGGCACAGTACTGCCAGACCATAGAACGGCACCTTGTTGATAAAGGAGACAAAGGTATCTTTGATCTGCTCCAGGCCGCCGGTGTAGAAGTCCAGATGGTCTGCATCAATATTGGTGACAACGGCAATGGTGGGGGAGAGGGTCAGGAATGAACCATCTGACTCATCTGCCTCAGCCACCAGGAATTTGCCCTGTCCCAGCTTGGCATTGCTGCCCAGGGTATTCAGCTTGCCGCCAATCACGATGGTGGGGTCGATCCCGGCATGGGTCAACACGGTGGCCACCATTGAGGTGGTGGTGGTCTTGCCGTGGGTACCGGCAATGGCGATGCCGTACTTCATCCGCATCAGCTCTGCCAGCATCTCAGCCCGTGGAATAACCGGCACCATGCGGTGCTTGGCTTCGATTACTTCAGGGTTGTCGCTTTGCACAGCCGTTGAGGTGACTACCACATCCACGTTGGTCAGGTTTTCTGCAGCATGGCCGATGCAGATCTCACCACCCAGGCCCCGCAGTCGTTCAGTGGTATCACTCTCCCGCAGGTCAGAACCGGATACCTTGTAGCCCAGGTTCAGCAGTACTTCGGCAATACCGCTCATGCCGATGCCGCCAATGCCCACAAAGTGAATTTTTTCTATGTTTCCGTACATGGCTGTACCCCTTCCAGCATCTGGTCAACAATGACCCTGGCCGCATCCAGGCGGGCCAGGGCAGCGGCATTTTCACTAATCAGTTTCAGTGCGTCCCGGTTATCCATCAGTCTGGCAATGGCGTTGGATAGCCCATTGCCGCCGATCTCCTGTTCCACCAACATCTCGCAGGCTCCCTTTTTCAGCAGGGCCTCAGCATTCTTGCGTTGATGGTCGTCAGTGGCATGGGGAAACGGCACAAACAGGCAGGCCTTGCCCAATGCGGTTACCTCGGCAATGGTGGTGGCCCCTGCACGGCAGATGATCAGATCTGCCCTGTGATATTCCGTTGCCATGTCATCAATAAAGGGGCGGACATCGGCCTCAATACCGTTTGCCTGATAAGCATCCCGTACCTGCTGCAGGTCTGCCTCACCGGTCTGATGGGTGATCTTCAACAGAGCGCGCTGGCTTTGATCCAGTTGTGCCATTGTCTGAGGCAACGCAATATTCAGGGCATGTGCCCCCTGACTGCCTCCAAAGATGAAGAGGTTAAATCCCCCCTGCTCGCATGGCTCGCTTCCCCCCTTTAGCAAAGGGGGGATTGAGGGGGGATTTCCTGGCTCTGCCTTGGTCAGCATTTCCAGTATCTGTTTTCTGAGTGGGTTGCCGGTCAGTAGCGTGCAATCCTTTGGAAAGAACTTTGCGGACTCTTCCAGCGAGATAAAGACCTTGTTGGCAACCCGTGACAGCACCTTGTTGGACATGCCGGGCAGGGCGTTCTGCTCATGGATATAGCGTGGAATCTCCATGCCCCGTGCAGCCAACACCATTGGCAGAGATGCATACCCGCCCACTCCAAGCACCAGATCCGGTTTGAACTGCTGCAGGATCTTGCGTGACTGGGCATAGCCATAGAGCATCATGGCAGCCCCTTTCAGTTTGGCCAGGCTGCCTTTGCCACGGATACCGGCGGCTGAGATCAACTCCAGCTGATAGCCCAACCGCGGGATGGCCCGTGCCTCGATCCCTCGCTCTGATCCCACAAACAGCACCTGGTTGGTGGGATTTCGGGACAGGAATTCTTCTGCCACTGCAATGCCGGGGAAAAGGTGTCCGCCAGTGCCGCCACCGGCCACAATCAGTTTCATCTTGCTTCCTTCCCGGTCAGCGGGGCCAGCTTCAGCCCGGCTGAGATGTTCAGCAGAATCCCCACAGCAAACAGGCTGATCAACAGTGAGCTGCCGCCGTAGCTTAAGAATGGCAGCGCCAGTCCCTTGGTTGGAAACAGTCCGGTGACCACAGCCATGTTCACCACCGCTTCGATAGCAAATAGAACCGCAATTCCCAGTGCCAGAAAACGGCCAAAGGTGTCCTGGGCTGCCATGGCGATCCGCATAGCCCGTTGCACCAAGATAAAGAACATGCCGATGATTACGATTACGCCGATAAATCCCAACTCCTCTCCTATGACTGAGAGGATGAAGTCGGTGTGGGCTTCCGGCAGGTAGAACAGTTTCTGTTTGCCTTCTCCCAACCCTTGCCCAAAGAAACCGCCAGCACCAAAGGCATATTTTGACTGGATAATCTGCCAGCCGATGCCGGTCGGGTCCTGTTCCGGGTTCATGAATGCCTTGATCCGTTTTAAACGGTAGGCAGAGTTGACCACCAGATAGACCACAAACGGCATCGCCACCATGCCGCTACCAATAATAAAAATCAGTCGCGTTCCGGCAGCAAACAGCATGGTGATGGTGACGGCTGCCAGGGTCAGGGCTGCCCCCATGTCCGGCTGTTTCAGCAACAGGCCCAGCAGGATCATTAGCACTACCATGTAAGGCAGGAATCCTGCTGATAACAAGCGGATCCGGTCCTGTTTCTTGTCGATCGAATAGGCCATATACATGATCAACGCAATCTTGGTGAATTCTGAAGGTTGCAGGTTAAAACCGGGCAGCTTGATCCAGCGCGAGGCCCCTTTGACCTTGCCACCTATGCCGGGAATCAGCACCAGCACCAACAGGATCAGGCTGAGAAACAGCAGTGGTACTGCCCAGCGTCGCCAGACCTGATAGTCAATCCGCATGGCAACCAGCGCACCAGCGCAGCCAACCAGCGCAAAGATCCCCTGCCGTTTCAGAAAGTAGGCGCCATCATGGAAGTTCTTGGCTGCCATGACCGATGATGCCGAGTAGACCATCACGATCCCGAAACTGGTCAGCGCCACCACCATTAGCAGTAGTACCAGATCATACTCTGCCAGATTGAATGGTTTGCGCAGCATCGCGAGCATCGCCTAAAGCCCCTTTACCGCGGCAATGAAACGCTGGGCACGTTCTTCATAATCCTTGAACATGTCAAAACTTGAGCAGGCTGGCGACAACAGTACCACCCCGCCCGGCGCGGTCAGCCTGGCGCTGAGTTGCACCGCTTCCTCCAGTGTTTTGGCCCTGTGTGTGGCAGTACAGGTGCCAAGTTCCTGTTGCATCCGTTCAGTGGCCTCACCGATCAGCACCAGGTGTCTGACCCGCTGCTGCACCAGTTCTGCCAGCGGTGCGTAGGAACCACCCTTGTCTTTGCCACCGGCAATCAGGGTGATATTCTCAAAGCTCTCCAGCGCCTTGGCCACGCTACCCACATTGGTGGCCTTACTGTCTTCAAAGTAACGTACACCGGCTACTTCACGTACAAACTCCATTCGGTGATGCAGTGCCTCAAAGCGGTTCAGCAGTTCCAGGCTGGCCTCTTTTTGACACCCCAGCAGCAGACAGCAGGCCAGGGCAGCCATGATGTTTTCCAGGTTATGCACGCCCTGGAGCTTGAAGCCTGCTGTGGGGAGTATCTGCTCTTGTCCGTTGTGGCGGAAGACCAGTTCAGCTTCACGGCAGAAGATCCCCTCTGCAAGCTCATGTTTGCGGCTGAACGGAAACAGCTGCGCTTTGAGTGATTGGGCAGCCTGCCAGACCAGCTCGTCATCGCGATTAACCACGGCAAAGTCATCTGCAGTCTGATTTTCAAAGATCCGTAACTTGGCGTTGATATATTCCTGATACCCATGATAGCGGTCCAGATGGTCTTCAGTGATGTTCAACAGTGCTGCAACCCTGGGCTTAAACTGTTCAATCCATTCAAGCTGAAACGAGCTGATCTCAGCTGCAACCCGCTCGACTGTTTCACCTGAAGCAGGCAGGTCAATCAGGGGATCGCCGATGTTGCCACCCACATAGGTGTTAAAACCGTTGGCCTGGAACAGCTCACCAGCCAGGGTGGTGGTGGTGGTCTTGCCATTGGTGCCGGTTATGGCCACCAGCGGGGCTGTGATAAAACGGCTGGCCAGTTCGATCTCACTCACCACGGCAACCCCTGCTTCTGTTGCCTTGCGCAACAACGGGTGTTCCTGTGGCACACCGGGTGATACCACCACCAGATCAGTTGTTGTGAAATCAGCCTGATCATGGTGACCCAGCACAAAACGGATATCCAGCCCTGCCAGTTCAGTCAGCACCGTAGCCAGGGCGGTTTCATCCCGCATATCCGTAGCGGTTACCTGCGCACCCTGTTGTGCCAGAAAACGTGCAGAGGCCACGCCGGTTTTGGCGAGGCCCATGACGGTTATTTTCGTATGTTTCAGTTCCATGTCAGCGCATCTTCAGGGTTGAAATGGCCACCAGGGCCAGGATAATGGTGATGATCCAGAACCGGACAATAATCTTGGGTTCTGCCACCCCCTTCAGTTCAAAGTGATGGTGGATCGGCGCCATGCGGAAGATCCGTTTGCCCCGGTATTTGTAGGAGCCGACCTGGAAGATAACCGAGAGCGCCTCAATCACAAAGATGCCCCCTACAATCACCAGCAGGATCTCCTGCTTGGTCAGCACTGCAATCACTCCCAGCGTACCACCCAGTGAGAGCGACCCCACATCCCCCATGAATACTTCGGCAGGGTAGGAGTTGAACCAGAGAAAGCCCAGGCCTGCACCCACCATGGCACCACAGATCACTGCCAGCTCGCCGGCGCCAACCACCCGGGGGATCTGCAGGTAGGCTGAAAGGGTTGCGTGTCCTGCAATATAGGCAAACAGCATGTAGGTGGCAGCATTGATCGTCACCGGTCCGATCGCCAGCCCATCCAGCCCATCAGTCAGGTTGACGGCATTGCTGGCTCCCACGATTACCAGAGTGACAAACGGAATAAAGAATATCCCCAGGTCCGGGTGAAAGTTCTTAAAAAACGGCACATACAGCATCTCATTGAAGCCTGGGGTAATGTAGAGGAATACCGCCACGCCGCCTGCCAGCAGCACCTGCCAGAACATCTTCTGTCTGGCCGAGAGCCCTTTGGTGTTCTTCTTTACCACCTTCAGATAGTCATCCATGAAGCCGATCAGGCCATAGCCCACGATAATGAACAGGGTCAGCCAGATATAAACGTTGGTCAGATCCGCCCAGAGCAGGGTAGGCAGAATAATGGCGGTGAGGATGATTAGACCGCCCATGGTGGGGGTACCCTGTTTTTCTAAATGCGATTCCGGTCCATCAGTGCGAATTACCTGCCGGGCCTGCAACCCTTCCAGCTTGCGGATGATCCAGGGCCCCAGGACAAAACAGACGATCAGGGCCGTGATCATGGCGTAGATGGTTCTGAAGGTCAGATACTTGAATATGTTCAGGATCTTCAGGTTTGATGCCAGGGGATAGAACAGGTGAAAGAGCATTGGTGTTAAGCCTCCTGACGATCTGCTGCCCGAAGCAGAGCGGCAATTTTTTCCATCTTCATTCCCCTAGAACCCTTGACCAGGATCAGATCACCCGGGCCTGCCTGCTTAATAATATCGTTGGCAATTTCTTCATGGCTTGCAGCAGAGATGATTGACTCTGCAGCCATGCCTGCCTCTTGTGCTGCGCGGGCGGTCTCTTTAGAAAGGTTACCCAGCAGATAGAGCCGATCAGCAACAGAAGCCGCCTGCCTGCCCAGTTGGCGGTGCAGCTCCAACTCATCTTTGCCCAGCTCCAGCATATCTCCAAAAGCGGCGAGTACACGATTGCTGCCCTTGACATCCCGCAAGGTTGCCAGGGCAACGGCACAGGAGGCAGGGTTTGCATTGTAGCTGTCATCAATCAGTAACCTGTTGTTGGATAACTGCTCCAGGTGGAACCGTCCGCTGTAGGGGGTAAATGCCTCAAGCCCTTCGGCAATGGTTTCAAGTCCGGTTATTTCCAGCAGGCCGGCTGCTGCAGCCAAGGCGTTATAGATATTGTGTTGTCCCAGAGCTTTGAGCTGGATCTGGATGCTGCCTCTGGGAGTAACCAACTTGAATACCTGCCCCTCGGTGCCGATTGCCTGGATCTCTTCAGCGCGGACTTCTCCCCGCCGGATGCCGAAGCTGGTCCTGCGTGCAGAAGGATTCTGGTGCAGGCTGGCAATACGGGGATCATCAGCATTCACCACGGCAAGGCCGCCATCCTGGATCCGGTTCAGCAGCTCACCTTTGGCTTGTGCCACGGCCTCGACACTGCCCATGCTCTGCAGATGGGCCGGATAGGCGTTCAGAACGATACCGATTGAAGGGCAGGCGATCTCTGCCAGGCGGTCTATCTCCCCCGGCTCACTCATGCCCATCTCCAGCACTGCCCAGCAATGTTCCGGCCTCAGCTGAAACAGCATCTGAGGCAGGCCGATCAGGTTGTTCAGGTTGCCGCTGGTTTTCAGTCCTTGATCAACTTTGCTAAGAATAGCCGCCAGCATCTCTTTGGTGGTTGTTTTGCCGTTGCTGCCGGTAACCCCGATCATGGTCAGGGCAAACCGCTTTCGAAAGGCGGCAGCAAGGTCTCCCAGTGCCCGCAGGGTGTCCTGAACCGCGATGCAACCTATGCTTGCTGGTGGTTGTTGATGCTGCAGCCATGCCTCGCTGCAAAGACTGGCGGTAATGCGCCTGGCTGCAAGCCCGTTAATATAGTCGTGCCCGTCAAACCGGTCTCCCTGTAACGGTACAAACAGCTCACCAGGCTTGATGCTGCGCGAGTCTGTTGAGATACCGGTTATTGGCCCGGTCTCAGGTCCGATCAATCTGCCATTGGTGATGCTTGTCAGTTGTTCTGGGCTGAACATGTCAGATCCGCTCCCTGAAGGCGTTGGACGCTTCTTCCCGGTCATCAAAGTGGTGTTTGGTGGTGCCGATGATCTGGTAATCTTCGTGTCCTTTGCCTGCCAGCAAAAGGATGTCACCCGCTTGTGCCAACTGCACACCGAGCCTGATCGCCTCATGTCGATTCTCAAGTATGACAAACCCCTTGTCTCCAGGGCTGGTAATGAGCTCGTCCGGGCTGTACTCCCGCAGTCCTAAGGGAAGAATCCCCTCACGGATCTGACGCAGGATCTCGTAGGGGTCTTCGGTGCGTGGATTGTCTGAGGTAACAATGGCCAGATCAGAATAGCCTGCCGCAATCCGCCCCATAATCGGTCGTTTGCCGTTATCCCGATCTCCGCCGCAGCCGAACACGGTGATGATCCTGGCACTGGCCAGATCCTTCAACGTGCTTAAAACATTTTCAAGTGCATCACCGGTGTGGGCATAATCAACCAGGCAGGTTACACCTGCGCTGTTTTCAACACGCTCCAGTCGTCCCGGTACGGTGGTGTGTTGTTCAATCCCCTGCACAATGGCAGGCAAGGGGATCTTGAGCGCGACTCCTGCGGCAGTTGCTGCCAGGATGTTGGAGAGGTTAAAACCGCCCAGTAGTCGTGAATGAAACGGCTGCTCCCCTTGTGGCGTCACCAGAATAGCGCTGATTCCGTTAACTGAAGAACTCATCTCACGGACAGTTACCTCAGCCCCGGAAGCAAGACCATAGCGGATGACCGGACAGGCGGCTGCCTGGATGAAATCATCTGCTGCCGGATCATCAGCATTGATGACGGCATAGCGTAACGGTGTGCCGGTATCCGGCTTTAGCAGCTCACTGAACAGGCGCTGTTTGGCGCTGCTGTAAGCCTGCATGGTGCCGTGGTAGTCCAGGTGGTCGCGGGTCAGGTTGGTAAAGATCCCCACATCAAAGACAGAACCATCAACCCGGCGTTGCTCAAGACTGTGGGAGGAAACCTCCATCACAAACGCCTTTGCACCAGCATCAGCCAACTGGCGGAAGATTCCTTGCAGTTCAGTGGATTCCGGCGTGGTATGGCTGGCTTCAATACAGGTGTCGCCAAAACGGTAGCTGATGGTGCCCAGTACGGCGGTTGGCAGACCGGCAGCGGTGAGGATACCTTCCAGCAGGTAGCTGGTGGTGGTCTTGCCATTGGTGCCGGTGATGCCGATTAATGGTAGATCACGGGTTGGCTGACCAAAGAAGCAGGCGGCCATTAACGCCATGGCTTGGCGCCCGTTTGTTACCTGTACCCAGGGGATCTGCGCAGGTGCATAGGACGGATCTTCCAGCACAATGGCTGCTGCACCGCTAGCAACGGCCTGATGGATGAAGCGATGTCCATCAACCTTGCTGCCGTGCAGGGCAAAAAAGAGTGTGCCTGCTGCTACCTGACGGGAGTCACAGGTAAGTGTCGAGACTGCAACAGACAGATCTCCGTGGCCTGCTTGTAGCGGTAGTTCATGCAGTAGCTGTTCAAGTCGCATACAATAATTCCTTATGCCGCAGGTGCCAGACGGACCCAGATTTCATCCGAGCCATGGATAACCTGCCCTGGCTGCGGGTGCTGTTCAATGACCCGCCCGCTGCCACGCAGTTGCAAATTAAGCTGCCGCTTTTCCATTACCTGCAGGACGCGGCGCATACTCATGCCCCTGAAGTCCGGCATAGGCGTTCCGGCACCGGCAACTTCAATGCTGCCGCCTTCTTCCGCATCGGCTACAGCTTGCGGTTTTGCCGTGGGTGCCGGTTGTGCCGGTGCTGCCTGTACAGCCTGTGTCTTGGGCAGTTCACAGGCCTTGCCGACCCCGGCCGCCTTCAGGTAGCACAGCGTATTAAAGGCTATTTCACGGAATGCCGGAGCTGCAACCACCCCACCGTAGGGACTGGTTGCAGGCTCATCAATCACCACCAGAATAGTCAAAAGCGGCTTTTCAGCCGGAACAAATCCGATAAACGAGGCGGTCCGTTTGGTGGCGGAGTAGCCCTTGGTAATCGGGTCAACCTTTTGCGCTGTGCCGGTTTTGCCTGCCACTCTGAAGCCCTCTATGGCGGCATTGGTGGCGGTGCCACCCTTCTGTGTTACTCCTTCCATCATCTGGCTGATGGTTGCAGCGGTTTGGGTTGAGATTACCCGTCGCACGGTTTGAGGCTCAAAGCGCTGCAGTTCCAGTCCTGTGCTGTCGGTGACCCGTTCCACAAGGTACGGCTTCATCAGCAGGCCGCCATTTGCCACGGCAGAGGTGGCAGCCACCAGTTGCAGGGCTGTTGTTGAGACCCCCTGGCCAAAGGAGATGGTGGCGATATCGGTGCCATACCAGCGGCTGACCGGGCGCAGGCCTCCTGATGCCTCACCGGGCAGATCAACGCCGCTCTTGTCACCAAAGCCGAACGCCTTCAGATAACGGTGCAGCCGGTCATCACCCAGCTTGAGGCCGATCTTGGCTGAGCCGATATTGCTGGAGTATTTCAGTACCTCTGCAACGGAAACCCTGCCGTGGGGGTGGTCATCCCGGATAATCCGGCCACCAAAGGAATAACGACCGTTTTCGCAGTTGATACCGTCACGGGGGGTTACTATCTTCTCTTCAATGGCAGCAGATAACAGGAATACCTTGAAGGTTGAGCCGGGCTCAAAATTGTCGCTCACACAGCGGTTACGCAGGTTAAGCGTTGGATATTGTCTGAATGAGTTAGGGTTAAAGGTCGGGTAGTTGGCCATGGCCAGTACCTTGCCGGTCCAGGGGTCCATCACCAGCGCCATACCACTTTTTGCCCTGCTGCCTTCGACCGCCTTGGCCAATTCTTTTTCGGTGAAATACTGGATGTTTTTATCCAGCGTCAGGTACAGGTTTTTGCCCGGAGCCGCATCCTGCACCACCGCACTTCTTACGGAAACATCCCGCCCCAGGGCATCCCGCTCGGTGAGCAGGTAGCCGGTTTTCCCTAAAATGGTGGCGTCATAACGCCGCTCAAGTCCTTCCAGGCCACCTGGGTCCATACCGGTAAAACCCAAGACATGGGATGCCATCTCAAAGTTCGGATAGAAGCGCTTGTTCTCTTTGACAAAGCCGATACCAGGCAGCTTCATCTGTTTGATCTTCACTGCGGTTTCCGGGGGCAGTTGACGGGCAAGCCAGGCAAAGCCTTTCTCCGAATCAAGTTTGCGTTGCAGCTCCTGCCGGGGGATCTGGATAATCGGGGCAAGTGCAGCAGCCGTCCCTGCAGGATCATTGATCCGCTTGGGTTCAGCATACAGCGAATCCATTTCCAGCGAGACAGCCAGGGGTGCGCCGGTCCGGTCAAAGATGCCGCCACGCGCCGGTGTAATTGGTATGGTGCGGTGATGCTGCCGTTCAGCCAGCTTGACCAGCTGATCATGTTGAACTACCTGCAGGTAGAAGCTGCGTGCCGCAACAGCAAGGAAGCCGAAGGCAAACAGGCAGGAGACCATGATGATCCTGACCCGTGCCCATTTTTCCTTGTCGTTTTTCATGCGCTGCTCCCTGCATCTGCTGTGCTGCGGATCATTTTACCAAGATTACCTGCTGGTCCTGAGGGACGATCATACCCAGATCACGCTTTGCAATGATCTCAATTCTCGCCGGTGTTTTGAGCGATTCCGCTTCAAGTTTCAGCCGTTTCTGTTCCTGCTCAAGCTCTTTGAGCTGACGGCTTGACTCACCGATCTGCAGGTTGAGTTCAATCAACCGGAAACGCGACCAGACGTGAAAGATCGATACCACGGTCAGCAACACCATGCAGATCATCAGGAACTTGACAATATCCATCCGGCGTGGGGCCAGATCAGCCCCCAGATGTCCGGGAAAGGTCAGTTTGGAACTATCGGTTTTTACCATGCCCATGGATGAGCCCTCCTTCCGGGACTAGCCCAGTTTTTCAGCAACACGCAACTTGGCGCTGCGTGCGCGGGGGTTGCGGTCAGTTTCTTCTGATCCGGCAATTATCGGTCGCCCGGTCAGAATGCGCAGGTGCGGCTTTTTGTTACAGACGCAGTACGGCATCCTGGGGGGGCATGTGCATCCGGTTGCTGCCTCACGAAACAGGTGTTTCACGATCCGGTCTTCAAGGGAGTGAAACGAGATCACGGCAATCCGGCCTCCCGGTTTCAGAGCTGCTATTCCTGCGCTAACCCCCTGCTGTACCTGCTCCAATTCCTGATTGACCGCGATCCGCAACCCCTGAAACGTACGTGTTGCCGGGTGAATCCGGTCTTCGTGAAAGCGGCGTGGAATGGTGCCAGCCACAAGATCTGCCAGCTGAAGCGTCGTGGTGATCGGCGTTTCCTGGCGGACCTGCACGATCCTCAAAGCGATTTTTTTTGCCCAACGTTCTTCGCCGAACTCTTTGATGATCTGCTCCAATTCCTGGGCTGAGCATTCCTGCAGCAGGTCTGCAGCAGAGTCGCCACAGCTGCGGTCCATCCGCATATCCAGGGGACCATCAAGCCGGAAGCTGAAGCCCCGCTCATCGGTATCCAGTTGGTGTGACGATACGCCAAGGTCCAGCAGCAGGCCGTCAAGGGCGTTGATACCTTCTCTTTTCAACAGCTCGGCCAGATCTCCAAAACTGCCTTGCACCGGTTTGAAGCAGGCGCCAAAACGACGAAGCCGTTCAGATGCGGCTGCCAGGGCTGACTGATCACGGTCAATGCCGATCAGCAGGCCATCCGGCCCGATCTGCTCCAGAATCAGCTGGCTGTGGCCTCCGCCACCCAGGGTGCCATCCAGATAGATACCGCCGGGGCGGGGGGCCAGTTGTTCAATGACCTCTTGGGCCAGTACAGACAGGTGATGAAATTCCTCCATCTATATGCCAAGCGCTGCAAGTGCAGCTGAATCCTGCGGGAAGTTGTGCTCATCCTGGGCATTAACACGGGTATAGATCTCTTTTGCCCAGATATCGAAGCGCTTGCCCATCCCGACAAAATACAGGTCGCGATCGAGAGCCGCATGGAGCCGGAGTGCCGGAGGAATCAATACCCGCCCAAGTTTATCGGTGGAACACTCCTGAGCCGGTCCCAGTATCAAACGTTTAAGGCTATTCAGTTGCGCAAGAGGCTGTTCGCCTTCGTTGGCATTGATCTTTTTTTCCAGTTCCTGCCATTCAGAATAGGGATACACCGAGAGGCCACGGCCATAGCTGCCATCTTCAAATGCAACGGGAGATGCCTTGGTGATGACAAAACGCTCGTCACCAAACTCCGCTACCAACAGCTCCCGGAATCTTACCGGGATGCTGGTGCGCCCTTTTGCGTCGATGGTAGTCAGGCTTTCGCCACCAAACATGGCATCCCTTTCGTATTTCTTTGCCACTAATTTCCACTAATTTCCACTAATTTCCACTTTGTGGCAAAACTATACCAGTAGTCAAGCCACTGTCAAGAACAAAACTTTTATGGTTTTTATTGTTTTTCGCCTGTGCCGAATGATCGTAACTTTTCAGCTTTATGGCTTTTTTGTCGTTTTAACGGCCTGCCTCCTGGGGTGGGGGGCGCACAAAGACGGATAGGGATGGGGCTAGCCGGTTGGGACGGGAACAGAGTTTGCGTAATTTTGTTGACAGCTGAATTCCGTTCGGCTATTTTCCGCCCCATGTAAAGGGGAGTAGCCACCGGCCGGAGAAATGGCCGACCCATCATCCGTCAATACGACCAAACGGTCCGGATATGGGACGAGAAATCGACCGCAAGACCTTTACCCACGTGTGCAATCGTACGCCGTGGGTAAAGGTCTTTTTTATTTTCCGGCTTAACCTGATTTTACCGCAGCTCGTCTGCACTATCCCGAACAGGAGGGTACACCATGCCGCACCGTCAAAAAGCAACCATCAAGGACCCGCGTAAAGAAACCAAAACCCTGAAGCCTGAAAAGAGCTCAAAAAATCTGGTCAGCCTCAAGCTGTCAGATCAGGAGCGTCGGGTCATGGAGCGTATAACCAGGGCAACGTCAAAAGATGCCTCTGAAATTATCCGTGAAGCCTTCAGCTTCTGGCTGTCAAAGCGTCAGCGGCTCTGTCTTGATCTGTAACGGGTAGCGATATGAAGCAGATCTGGTTGGTATTGACATTGGCAGTGCTGCTGGCGCTGCCAATGGTCATGCAGTTGGCAAAGCATTAAGGGGGAGTGGCTGCATGTTACACACAATGATCAGTTGGCTGGTTGAAACCATCGGTACACTGGGGTACCCAGGCATATTTCTGCTGATGGCGGTGGAAAGCTCTGTAATCCCGTTTCCCAGTGAAGTTGTTATGCCACCGGCAGGTTACCTGGTTTTCCAGGGAAAGCTGAACCCCTGGCTGGTGGTGTTGGCCGGAGGCTTCGGCAGTCTGGCCGGAGCCTACGCAAACTACTTCGGCGCCCTGTACCTGGGGCGTCCTCTGCTGCTGCAGTACGGACGTTTTGTGGGGGTTGCTGAAGTCAAGCTGAATAAGGCAGAACAGTTTTTCCAAAAGCATGGCGAAATTTCAACCTTCATCGGCAGACTGTTGCCGCTTATCCGTCAGCTGATCTCCGTGCCGGCGGGACTGGCGCGGATGAACCATGCCCGCTTCGCAGCCTATACCGCCCTGGGTGCTTCCGTCTGGTGTGCAGTCCTCACCTGGGTTGGGTATACCATTGGAGACAACCAACAGCTGATCATGAGTATGTCGCGGCAGGCTACCGCATGGGCTGTTGGTGGCTGTCTGCTGCTCTTTGCCTCCTATCTTTATTGGCAACGAACAAGAAGTAACCCAGCTCAGCTGCTTTCTGTTGCATCCTCTACAAAACGATCAAAGGAGCATCAACCATGAATTGTCCCGTCTGTCCAAACACTAGCCTGGTTATGGCTGAACGCCAGGGAATTGAAATCGACTACTGCCCAAGCTGCCGTGGTGTCTGGCTCGATCGCGGCGAGCTTGACAAAATTATTGAACGCTCAGCGCAACACGAGGCTCCTGCGCCACCACCAAGACAACAACGGCACCGGCAGCCGCAACCCCAGCAGCAGCAATACGGCCACTATGCAGACAAATACCACTACAAACAGGGTCATGGCTACGGACATAGTCGTCAATACAAGAAGAAATCGTTTCTTGAAGAACTCTTTGACTAACCGTAGTCATCTGTAAAGAAAGGATCTTCTGATGTCAGCACACGTCGTATTATGGGGCGCATTTACGTTGCTGGTAGTTGTCATGCTGGCCGTTGATCTGGGGATGAACCGCAAGAGTCACCAGGTTTCGTTCAAAGAGGCACTGGGCTGGAGTCTGGTCTGGGTAGGGCTTGCCCTGGCATTCAATGTCGGTATCTACTTCATGATGGGCAAGCAACCGGCGCTGGAGTTCCTGACCGGCTACCTGATTGAAAAATCCCTGTCAGTGGACAACCTGTTTGTCTTCATCATGATCTTCACGGTCTTTGGAGTGCGGGGCGAACTGCAGGCACGGGTGCTGAAGTGGGGCATCCTGGGTGCACTGGTCATGCGGGTAGTCTTCATCTTTGTGGGTGTAGAACTGCTGCAGCGCTTCCAGTGGCTGTTCTATATCTTTGGCGCAATCCTGCTCTACACCGCCTGGAAGATGGCCTTTGGTCCCAACCATGAAATGGATCCAAATAAAAACATTATCGTCCGTTTCGCACGCAAGTTTCTGCCAATGACCAAACGTATCTGGGGTGACTGGTTTTTTACCCGGCGGGTGGGACTCTGGCTTGCCAGCCCGCTCGTTATGGTGCTGCTGGTGGTGGAAACAAGCGATCTGGTTTTTGCTCTGGACTCAATACCGGCAATCTTTGCCATCACCCTTGACCCGTTTATTGTGCTTACCTCCAACGTCTTTGCCATCATGGGGCTGCGGGCACTCTACTTCCTGCTGGCCGGTGTGATGGGGATGTTCATCTACCTGAAATACGGCATCTCCTTCATCCTTGGATTTGTCGGTATCAAGATGATTCTGATCATGCTGGGGGTCCATATACCGGTTGCACTCTCACTGGGTATTATTGTGCTGAGTCTGCTGGTGGCAGTAGTGGCATCGCTGCTTGTGGCAAAACAGACAGGTACGGTTGTCAGCCAGGAAGCCGGATAACAGGCCCAAAGAAGTCGCTGTACATGATATTATTAAATATATAAGCAGCACATACCCCCAAGAGGAACCAACAGATGCCGCGAACAGTAGAAATGCCGAAAAACCATATTATTTCGTTCAGGGTTACCAATGAGATGCGTGAACTCCTGCTTTGCGAAGCACGCAGACAGGGTCGATCTCTGGCAGAAGTCGTCAATCAGACCTTCAGGCTCTGGATTCAGCAGCATGCCCCTGCTGCTGCAAAGAAACTGTTACGCAAGTTTGCACGCAAGGAACAGCCAAGCCTGACAAACCGTACAGGTGCATAAGCGAAGCCATAGTCTGCCAGAAGTGCCGTTTTTACAGGTACATGCATGAAACTTTTTCGAGCCACAACCAGGTTTTTAACTTTACTGCTGCTCGTGCTGACAATACAGATTGTCGCGCATGGTCTCCTCCTGCCAAAGCATGCATTCATCCCGCTACAGGAACAGGCTGTCTGCAGCGCTTCCTTTGCCACAGACAGTGGCGACGATGTTGAAACACGCCTGGGAGATTTTAAACCGCCCAAGCACTCGTTCATTGATTACTCAACCTTTTTTGCTCCCAACAACCTGCTTCCTGCCTACAATCCAGTTGTGTCCAGACTGCTGCCCCACGAACTACTCCAGACTTTCCCAAACGTGTATCTTGAAATAAACGTCCCTCCGGACAACCTCTCCTGATTTCAGCCTATAAATCACTTGTTTTCCACAAAAACGGTTAGTCACGTTCGCCCGTGCCTGAAAAGGCAGCGTTCATACAGACAACGATAGATTCAGATCAAACAGGAGCAATTCATGAACAGAAAATTAGTAACCATTGACGGTAATACCGCTGCCGCCCACGTGGCCCACGCCACGAATGAAGTCATTGCCATCTACCCGATTACTCCCTCATCAAACATGGGTGAGATTTCTGATGCCAAGAGTGCGGCCGGAGAAAAGAACATCTGGGGTACGATCCCGCTGGTAACCGAAATGCAGTCAGAAGGAGGCGCCGCCGGAGCTGTACACGGTGCCCTGCAGTCCGGTGCTTTAACCACGACATTTACCGCTTCCCAAGGCCTGTTGCTGATGATACCGAACATGTACAAGATTGCCGGCGAGCTGACCTCGACGGTCTTTCATGTTTCTGCCCGCGCAATCTCTGCTGCCGCCCTGAATATCTTCGGCGATCATTCCGATGTCATGTCCTGTCGTTCCACCGGCTGGGCCATGCTCTGCTCCAACAATGTTCAGGAAGTCATGGACTTTGCCCTGATCGCCCAGGCAGCTACGCTCCGTTCGCGAATTCCGTTTCTGCACTTTTTCGACGGTTTCCGTACTTCACATGAAGTACAGAAGGTTGGGGAACTGACATTTGATGATATGCGTGCCATGATCGACAGTGAGCTGGTAAACGCCCACCGCCTGCGCTCCCTTTCTCCCGACCGGCCGGTCATTCGCGGCACTGCCCAGAACCCGGATGTCTATTTTCAGGGGCGTGAAACCGTCAATCGCTTTTATCCGGCCTGCATCACTATCGTCCAGGAGGAAATGGATAAATTTGCCGGTATCACCGGCCGCAGCTACAAGCTGGTGGAGTACACCGGTGCAGCGGATGCCGAGCGGGTTGTTGTCGTGATGGGTTCCGGTGCGGATACAGTGCAGGAGACCGTTAACGCCCTTGTCAAACAAGGTGAAAAAGTGGGTGTGATCAAGATCCACCTCTATCGTCCCTTCCCGCTGGAGGCATTTGTCAAGGCTCTGCCGGTAACGATAAAAAGCATTGCCGTTCTGGACCGTACCAAGGAGCCCGGTTCAATGGGTGAGCCGCTCTATCTGGATGTACGCACTGCCATCGGCGAAGCCATGTCTGAAGGAATCTGCAGCTTTTCCGATTATCCGGACATCGTTGGCGGCCGTTACGGCCTTGGCTCCAAGGAGTTCACCCCGGCCATGGCCAAGGCGGTTTTTGACAACCTCAAACTGCCCAGACCGAAGAAAAATTTCGTGGTCGGCATCAACGAAGATGTCACCAACTCCAGCCTGACCTATGATCCGGGATTTCGTACTGACATGGCGGATATCTATGAAGCGATGTTCTACGGTCTTGGTTCAGACGGTACGGTCGGCGCCAACAAGAACACCATCAAGATCATCGGTGAGACCACTGACAACAACGCCCAGGCCTACTTTGTCTACGACTCCAAGAAGGCCGGCACCATCACCACCTCACACCTGCGTTTCGGCAAACAGACCATCAACGCCCCCTATCTGATCGACAACGCCGACTTCATTGCCTGTCACAACTTCACCTTCCTGGAGAAGTACAACATGCTGGCCAAGGCCAAGCCGGGGGGCACCTTCCTGCTCTGCTCTCCCTTCGATCATGACCAGGTCTGGGACAGGATGCCCAGGGAAGTCCAGCAGCAGATCATCGACAAACAACTGAAATTTTATGTGATCAACGCCATCAGGTTAGGCGAGGAGCTTGGATTGGGCGCCCGCATCAATGTGATCATGCAGACCGCCTTCTTCAAAATCTCCGGCATCATACCGTTGGAACTGGCCGTTGCCGAGATCAGGGACGCCATCAAGAAAAGCTATGGCAAGGCCGGCGACAAGGTGGTGGCCATGAATAACGCTGCTGTAGGTGCAGCACTTGAAAACATTCACCAGGTCGTGGTGCCGGCCACGGCTGACAGCAGTATCAGCATGCCCCCTACGGTCGCCGGGGATGCACCGAAATTCGTTCAGGAGGTCACCGGCCGAATCATTGCCGGTTTCGGCGACGATCTTCCGGTCTCGGCCATGCCGGTCGATGGCACCTTCCCGACCGCCACCTCACAGTACGAGAAACGTAATATCGCTGTTGATATCCCGGTCTGGGATGAGTCCCTCTGCCTCCAGTGCGGCATCTGCTCCTTTGTCTGCCCCCACGCCACTATCCGCATGAAGGCCTATGACGGCAAGCTGCTGCAGGATGCACCGGCAACCTTCAAGTCAACCGACTGCAAGCTGCCGGAGTTCAAGGGGATGAAATACACCCTTCAGGTTGCTCCGGAAGACTGCACCGGCTGCGGAGCCTGCGTCTACAACTGTCCGGCCAAAAGCAAGGCAGATCCGAACCACAAGGCGATCAACATGCAGTTCCAGCCGCCGCTGCGGGCTGCGGAAGCCGCCAACTACAACTTCTTCCTGGCACTGCCGGACATGGATCCGACCAGGCTGAAACTGGACACCCTGCGCGGCAGCCAGCTGGTCCGACCGACTTTTGAATATTCCGGCGCCTGCGTCGGTTGCGGGGAAACCCCCTACCTGAAACTGCTGTCCCAGCTGTTCGGCGACCGGGCATATATTGCCAACGCTACCGGCTGTACCTCCATCTACGGCGGCAACCTGCCGACTACACCCTGGTCCAGGCGCGCCGACGGCCGCGGACCGGCCTGGTCCAACTCCCTGTTCGAAGATAACGCCGAGTTCGGTTACGGTATGCGCCTGGCAATCGACAAGTTCAATGAATCAGCTCTGGAGCTGCTGGAGCAACTGACGGCCTGCAACTGCCCATCCTGCGCTCCGGTCATCCCTCTGATGAACGAAATAAAAGTTGCGGACCAATCGGACCAGACCGGCATCGAGCAGCAGCGTGAACGGGTTGCAATACTGAAGCAGGCACTCAAGGGATGCACGGAACGAGCTGCCATACAACTGCTGCCGCTGGCCGATTATCTGGTTAAAAAATCGGTCTGGTGCGTCGGTGGCGACGGCTGGGCCTATGATATCGGCTACGGCGGTCTCGATCACGTCATCGCCTCCGGCAAGAATGTCAACCTGCTGGTGCTTGATACGGAGGTGTACTCAAATACCGGAGGTCAGGCATCCAAAGCCACGCCGACCGGTGCTGTGGCGCAGTTTGCCGCCGGCGGCAAACCAATGGCTAAGAAAGACCTCGGCATGATGGCAATGGCCTACGGCAACGTCTATGTAGCCAACGTCGCCCTTTCAAACCCGGCACAGGTGGTCAAGGCATTTATTGAAGCGGAAGCATATGACGGACCATCACTTATTATTGCTTATTCGCACTGCATCGCCCACGGCATTGATATGACGAAAGGTGTTGATGAGAACAGGAAAGCGGTCTCCTGCGGTTACTGGCCATTGTACCGCTATAACCCGGCCCTGGCCGCAGAAGGGAAAAATCCGCTGCAGCTTGACAGCAAACCACCAACCACTTCGTTTGAAGAGTACGCCTATGGCGAAAATCGCTACAAGGTGTTGCAGCAGGCCAACCCTGAAGCAGCGGCAGAGCTTATGAAGAAGGCAACCGCATGGACAGCCAGCCGCTTCGAGTATTACCAGAAACTGGCGGCGCTCTGATAACAGCAAGGGTCCGGGAGCGGTTGCGCTCCCGGACTACCTGCAATCATCCCAATGGAGGAGATACCACAATGGAAAACAGTTCTACAGCAGCAGCCACCCCGGAGATCACACTGGTAGGTATCCTGACCGGCAGCCCCAATGACCTGCCCACCGTCGTCAAGGTGCGCGACACCCTGACTGAACTGGGGATCAAAAGTGAAATTGTCGTCGCTTCTGCCCACCGTACTCCTGATAAGGTCTTTGCCTACCTGGATCGCGCCCATCGTGAGGGGGTACAGGTGCTGATCGGCTGTGCGGGGGTTGCTGCTCACCTGGCCGGCGTCGTGGCCGGACATACCCGTCTGCCGGTGATCGGCCTGCCACTGGGCAACGGCCCGCTTACTGGCCTGGACAGTCTGCTGTCAACAGTGCAGATGCCACCAGGGGTGCCGGTGGCCACCGTGGCCATTGACGGGGCGCGCAATGCAGCCATGCTGGCGGCCCGGATACTGGCTTTGAAATACCCTGAGATTGACCGGGCTCTGGAGCAGGCCGCCAGGCGTGAACGTGAACGCTACGACCTGACCGCTGACGAGGCGCTGGCAAAACTCACTTCCTGATAATTTCGCCAAGGAGTATTCTCAATGCACGATATTGAACGCTTCATAACCGGTTTCCGCACCTTCCGGAAAGACTATTTCGGCTCCGAAACTCCGCAGTTTGAGCCACTCAAGCAGGGGCAGAGTCCAAAGACCATGATCATATGCTGTTCAGACTCGCGGGTTGATCCGGCCATTCTGACCAACTGTGCCCCGGGCGATATATTCACTGTTCGCAATGTTGCCAATCTGGTGCCCCCGTTTGAGGAAAACGGCGGACTCCACGGTGTGAGCGCGGCGCTTGAATTTGCTGTCTGCCACCTGGGGGTGGAGCACATTATCGTGCTGGGGCACTCCCAGTGCGGGGGGATCAATGCGCTTATGGCGGGCAGTTGCGGCTGCAAAGGCGGGGGATTTATCTCCCGCTGGATGTCAATTGCAGTTCCTGCCAAAGAAAAGGTGCTGGCGGAATTGCCGGGCAAAGATGCCAAGCTGCAGCAACGGGCTACAGAGCAGGCGGCTATTTTGCTCTCACTTGAAAATCTCCATACCTTCCCCTGGATAGATCAGCGGGTGACAGACGGCGCCCTTTCGCTCCATGGCTGGTATTTTGACCTGCAAACCGGGGAGCTGTCCGAGTATCAGCCGATCTCCGGCCTGTTCCAGAAGGTAGACTGACGGCATTTCCGTAAAGGACAACAGATCATCTCTGTCATCCATAAAAATAGTTAAAACACAGAGGCGCAGGGGACGCAGATGATTCACCTGAAAGGAAGGGTTCATTTCAACTCTAAACCTCTTATTTTCTGCTCCTCTGCATCTCTGCGTTAATGAACTGCCGTTTTTAGGTTAATTGAAAGGAACTCAATTTTCATGAACATAGAAAAAGTGCAGACAAGGTTGTCAAAGCTCTACGGGTACAGGTCACGGACCTGAATGAGGGGGCAAAAAAGATGCTGGGGGCTCTTGGCGGCAGGGCCGCGGATCTTGCCGGAGTCATGCACGATGCCGGAATTGTCATCGCCACCACCGGTTGTCCGGGACTAATCAAGCCGGAAATGGTACAACAGGGACAGATCATCCTGGCTCTGTCCAATCCAGATCCGGAAATACGTCCGGAGGCGGCAATGGCAGCCGGGGCGGCGTTTGCGGCAGACGGCACGAGCGATTGCCGATCATGCAGGCCATCGAGAGCTGGTTCCGGGGATACTTGATCCGAAAGTTTATTCAGAAGTGGCAGACGCCGTATATAGAGCTGCAGAAAACAGCAGTGTTGCGCAGGCATGAGGAGCTGGTATTTTTAAAGATATCACCGCAATAACCATAGGTTCAAATTGTTGGAACCTTTGCAGTCCAACCTGAATCCAACTCAGAGGAGGTAGTCAGACATGGCAATGGACGTGATTGATTATGAAATTTTTGGTGCCGAGATGCAGTTTGTGGAGGTGGAGCTTGATCCGGGTGAGGCGGCCATAGGTGAAGCCGGGGCCATGATGTATATGCAGGACAACATCCAGATGGATACGGTCTTTGGTGACGGATCCCAGCAGACCGGCGGCTTCATGGGCAAGCTGCTGGGTGCGGGCAAGCGGCTGCTGACCGGTGAAAGCCTGTTCACCACCGTGTTCCATAACGAAGGCAGCAGCAAACGGCGGGTCGCCTTTGCAGCCCCCTATCCCGGCAAGATTGTACCTATCCAACTGACCGATATCGGCGGCACGCTGATCTGTCAGAAGGATTCCTTCCTCTGCGCTGCCAAGGGGGTCTCCCTCGGCATAGCATTCCAGAAAAAGATCGGCACCGGATTGTTCGGCGGCGAAGGCTTTATCATGCAGAAGCTTGATGGCGACGGCATGGCCTTTATCCATGCTGGCGGCACTCTGCATGAAAAGGTGCTGGCCCCTGGCGAGACCATACGTGTTGACACAGGCTGCGTGGTTGCATTCCAGCCGTCGGTGGATTTTGACATCAAATACGTCGGCAAGATCAAGTCAGCTATCTTCGGTGGCGAGGGGCTGTTCTTTGCCACCTTAAGCGGGCCGGGCAAGGTCTGGCTGCAATCTCTGCCACTGTCCCGACTGGCCAATCGAATCATCATGTCGGCTCCGGCGGCCGGCGGCCGTTCTGCTGATCAAAGCTCACTACTCGGTGCCGGTGTGCTGGGCGGCATCCTTGGCAGCAGTGATGACTGACAGCGTATTTACTGGCAGACTCTTCGGTCCCGGCATTGCCGGTGCAGGAGTTGCTGCGGGTGCCACCTGGGAGCTGACCGGAGGTATAAGGATAACACCTCTGGATCCAGGGATCGGTATCCTGAACGCTGAACAACCGTCAGTTACAAGCGGGGGATTCAATGCCGGCGGGCTCAGGATAGCCTGGCAGAATGGTGACGCAAGCTGGGTATTTATTGTTGATGCAGGGGAAGAACAGGCCCGTTGCAAAGCCACGGCACCGTCTCAGATCAGTGAGCAGTTTAACGGTATAACAAGGGAGCAGAACCGTCTGGAGCGCCGTTTCAAGACGGGCGGCGCTCTGCTCAGCTTTGTTATACTGCTGCCGCTGGTACTGATAGCGCTGTTTCTGGTAAACCGTGACCGGATCGCCTCCTGGGTGATACAACGTATTCCGGTGGCCCATGAAGTGCGCCTGGGAGACATGGTATTGGCGCAGAGCCGGCTTCAGATGAAGATACTGGACAGCGGGCCTGACGTTGATGCCATCAGAAACATCGGTAAAAGGCTTACTACAGGTTCTGCCCATACCTACCGCTGGTTTGTCGCCGAGCGGTCTGATCTGAATGCATTTGCTGCTCCAGGCGGCGTGGTGGTAGTATTCAGGGGGCTGCTGAATTCCGTTGCCTCTTCGGAAGAACTTGCCGGTGTGCTGGCCCATGAGGTGGCCCATGCGGAACTGCGTCACAGCCTGCAGGGGATGGTCAAGAACCTGGGGTTGCGGGCGGCTGTCAGCATGGCCTTTGGCGACTTCTCGGACAGCGTATTCACCGATGGGGCAACCAGGCTCACCGAACTCCGTTTCTCCCGTGATGCGGAACGGGAGGCCGATGCTGAGGGGCTCAGGCTGCTGGTGGCTGCGCGGATATCACCCGAAGGAATGCTACGCTTCTATGAGAGGCTTGCGTCAGAAAAGCGGGGATCGCCACCTGCCCTGCTTTCCACCCACCCTGCTTCCGGTGAACGGCTGGACTGGCTACGTAATGAAGTAACGAAGTTTTCAGGCCCATGGCAACCGCTGCAGGTTGATCCGGGCAAAGGTACTAACTGAGACCGTGCAATGCACACAAAGGAATCATTATGTTTAAAAACCGACTTACGCCGATCCTGTTTGTGCTCTTTATCGTTGTTCCGGCGCTGACTTACCTGCTCAACTACTACACTAACTGGCTGTTCTTTGTGGAAACCGGCTTTTCATCGGTGTTTATGACAAAGCTGTATGCCCAGACCGGGATCGGGCTGCTTTTCGGCCTGGTCCTGTTCGCTTTTCTGGTTCCCAACCTGCTCTATGCGAACAAGGCTGATTTTCCCCATGCCGGAGAGTTCATAGAAGCCGGCACCATCAGATTGCAACGGCATCAGGCCCTGCCGATGGTCAGGCCGGTCGGTATCGTGATTGCAGCCGGTCTTGCCCTGTTTGCGGGACAGTTCGGCGCGATGCAGTGGGAAAACGTACTGCTGTTCATCAACAGGGTCAGCGTTGGCACCGTTGATCCGGTGATCGGCAGGGATATCGGCTTTTATCTGTTCAGCCTGCCGTTGTTTGAACTGCTCAGGGGCTATCTGAACTTCATGCTGCTGGCAACGTTGCTGGTAACCGTTGTGGTCTACTACATCCGTGGTGGTATCGCACTGACCCTGCGTGGCCTGTTGGTTGCCGAGCAGGTTCGCCGGCACTTGGCAGTGCTGCTTTTTCTCTTCTCCGGCGTAATTGCGGTCGGTTTCTATCTGGAGGGATTCGGGCTTTTGTATGGCAACAAAGGCGCCTTTTACGGCGCGGGCTATGTTGATGTCAATGTCCGCCTGACTACTCTTACCGCCTTGAGCTTTATCACTCCGCTGGCCGGTGCCATCCTGGCATTCGGATTATGGAAAGGAGTCTGGCGTTTGGTGGTGCTGCCGCCAATTATTATGGTAGCCGCGTACCTGCTTGGTATGCGGGGCTACCCGGCGCTGCTGCATAAATTCAAGGTGGCCCCCAATGAGCTGGCCCTTGAAACCCCCTACATCGAGCACAACATTAACTTTACCCGCCTGGGCTATGATCTGAACAAGATCGAAACCGTGCCGTTTGATGTTGATAGCAAACTCTCTGCAGCGGAGATCACTGCCAACGATGCCACCATCAAGAACATCAGGCTCTGGGATCATGCCCCGCTACTCAAGACCTACAGCCAGTTGCAGCAGATTAGAACCTACTACAAGTTCTTTGATGTGGACAATGACCGTTATATGGTCAACGGCCAGTACAGTCAGGTCATGCTGTCACCACGAGAGCTCTCCTATGCCGACCTGCCCAGTAAAAACTGGATCAACGAACGGTTGATCTTTACCCATGGCAACGGCATCACCATGGGGCCGGTCAGCCGGATCAGCAAGGAAGGTCTGCCGGAGTTTTATATCAAGGACATTCCGGCGGTCAGTCTGGCTGACATCAAGGTCACCCGTCCCGAGATCTACTTCGGCGAACTGTCCAATGACTATGTGATTGTCAAGACCAGGGTCCCTGAATTCAGCTACCCCACCGCCACCGGCAACATCAATACCACCTACAACGGCAAGGGCGGTGTGCAGATTGATTCCCTGCTGAAAAAGGCACTCTATGCCGCCCACTTCAAAACGGAAAAGATCCTGCTCTCCTCAGACATTACCAGTGAAAGCCGGATACTCTATAACCGGAACATCAGCAAGCGGGTCAAGGAGCTGGCGCCGTTCCTGCTTTTTGATGCTGACCCCTACATGGTGGTGGATGACAAAGGTAAGCTGAAATGGATGATTGATGCCTACACCCATTCCTATCGGCTGCCCTATTCAAAGCCGCTGAAGGGGGGCATCAACTACATGCGGAACTCGGTCAAGGCGGTGGTTGATGCCTATGACGGCTCTGTTGATTTCTATATCAGTGATCCTGATGACGTGATACTGAAAGTCTATGCAAAGGTGTTCCCGGCATTGTTCAAGCCGATGGCCTCCATGCCGGACGGCCTGCGCAGCCATGTACGTTATTCCCATCAGTTTCTGCAGGTGCAGGCGGCCATGTTCAGCACCTACCACATGACCGACCCGAAGGTGTTCTACAACAAGGAAAACCTCTGGGAAATACCGGTGCTTGGCGAAAAGCAGATGGAGCCGTACTACACCATCATGAAACTGCCGGGGGAAAAGAAAGAGGAGTATATCCTGCTGCTGCCGTTCAGCCCATCAAAGCGGGACAATCTGGCTGCCTGGCTGACCGCCCGCTGTGATGGCGATCAGTACGGCAAGATCAAGGCCTACACCTTCCCCCGGGACCGCCTGATCTATGGCCCGAAACAGATCGATGCCCGGATCAACCAGGACTCCTATATCTCGCAGCAATTGACTCTCTGGAGCCAACGGGGATCTGAGGTAATCCGGGGCAGTATGCTGGTGATCCCGATTGAAAAGTCGCTGCTCTATGTGCAACCGCTGTTCCTGGCTGCCGACAAATCAGGCCTGCCGGAACTGCGCAGAGTCATAGTTGCCTTTGGCGACGAAGTGGTGATGGAAGAGACCCTTGAACTGGCTCTGCAAAGGATCTTTGGTGGTAAAAAGGCTGCTGTCGCACCGGTCGCTGGTGCCGTAGCGGATACGAAAGCATCACCGGCAAGCCTGGCAAAGGAGGCCATGAGCATCTATGAGCGAGCAATCAACATGCAACGGCAAGGCAACTGGACCGGCTATGGAGAAGAGCTGCGCAAGCTGGAGCAGGTGCTGAAGCAGCTGGCCAAATAAATTCATGTAGCCGGGGAAATCTATCATGAGACCTGTTGCCATCAGCAATCTGCTGGCTGTTGCTGCCACACTGGCGGTTCTGTATTTTCATCTGGTACCGGCGGTATTTGCCGGTCTGGCTGTGTATGTACTGACGCTGAAGCTTGCACGGCACCTGCCCCGTAACATGAACCGTTTTGCCCATAAGGTTGCCCTGGGGGTCGTGGTTGTCTGTGTCATCTCCTGCCTGACCAGTGTTGGTGGTCTTGTTTGGTCCTATGTCAGCAGCAGCCAGGCTATTGCTGCATTATTGACAACAGTGGTTGATACGCTGGAAAGTCTCCGTCAAACGCTTCCGGCACAAATTGCGGAAGCGTTGCCGACAACCATTGAGGATTTGCGCCAACACCTGGTCTCACTTATGGGGGTTCATGCCCGGAAACTGTCCATAGCCGGGCTGGAGGGGATCAAGTTTCTGGCGCATATCATCCTGGGTATGGTGGTTGGCGGTATGGCTGCCGTGCATCATTTCAATGAACATGAAAAGGTTCCACCCTTTATCAGTGCTATGCGTGCAAGACTGGGAAACCTTTCTGTCGCCTTTGACAAGGTGGTCTTTGCACAGGTCAAGATATCCGGCCTCAATGCCGCCCTGACTGCAGTTTATCTGCTTGTCGCCCTGCCGTTGTTCGGTGTTCAGCTGCCTATGGCAACCATGCTGGTCCTGCTGACCTTTGCAGTCGGCATGCTGCCGGTGGTGGGTAACCTTGTTTCAAACTCTGTCATTGTGGTGATCGGTCTTGGTTTTTCATTGGGAGTAGGGGTGGCTTCACTCCTCTTTCTGGTGCTGATACATAAGGCTGAATATTTTATGAATGCGCGGATCGTCGGACATGAGGTGCAGGCAACGGCATGGGAACTGTTGAGCGCCATGCTGCTTCTGGAGGCGGTCTTTGGTATTGCCGGACTGGTGGCAGCACCGGTGGTATATGCCTGGTTAAAGGCAGAGGTAAAAGTGCAGGGAATGATCTGAACGTATCTTCAACGGCAAGTTCAGGCACGAATGCCTCAATGACAACGTTTTAGACTGTTGAGGTTGGTCTTTTGGGTCAGATTGCCGACGCTGTCGTACTGGTAGCTGGTGCTGTTATTCAGGGGGGCGGTGAGTTGAGTGAAGGATGAAGCCGAAACTGCGCGGCGACGGGATATAAGCCGCCGGTGGCGTTTTAGCCAGTGGCGGGGAGGTCGGTTGATGGCTGGATGGGATGATGGTTGAGGGAGCATATAGGCTCGTGTGTCAGGGGGATTGAGGTAGAAAAGGGGTAAGGCGTCCAGTTCCCCTAAAAAATCTGTTCCCATTTTCTTCTCGGTTAAAGGCAAAAGCAGCAATCCGGGCAGTGCCCCGCTTTTCCCTCCAGGCGAAACCGGACCACCAACCCACTCGGGTCAACCCAGTTGACGGGATTGGAGCCAACAATAACCCGGTCGTGACCCCTCCCGCATAGACCTGCAAACCCTTAAAAGAAGCTCCTTCGCAGGCTTTTAACGCTAATCCGATTTTACCCTGATTCCGGCCTTTTTTTCAAAAAGCATAGCCGTAGTTCTCCGGTTTTTTACCTCTGCGAACTCTGCCGTTTCAGAATACCCAAAGCAAGCGGTTAAAGAAAAACACCCTTTGTCACGCTACTTTGCGCATAAGACCTTCGGCAATGTAGGTGGTAGCAAGCGTATTGATGCTTACTCCTTCAAGCCTGGCTCGTGATTGCAAACGTGCATGCAGACTTTTAGGCAGACGCTGTACAAACTTGCCTGAATATGCCGCATAACTACCAGGGGCTGGTACGGGCAATCCTTTTGCCTCTAGGGTGCCAATAACTGCTGCTAAGGCCTGGCGGCCTTCTGCAAGGGCTTCCTCGATTGTTTCACCGTCGGCTATGCATTCGTTGAAATCTGGAAAGCTCATAAGGTAACCGCCGCCTTCTTCGTTGGTAAGGGGGCGCAGCTCAAATGGATATTTGCCCAAGTCTCTCATAGTTCCTCCAGCAGCAGCAAAAACTTCTTGATGTAAATCGGCTTGATTGGCTTTTTAGCCGGAACCGGCAGGGTCTTGCCGGATGCCGTAATAAACACGCAATGGCTGGTGCCGTCATGTCGCCAGTCCATCTCAAACCGCCGAGCAATTGCCTGCAGGTCTTCAATCCTCCAGCCATCGGGGTTATTACGCATCTTCTGTAGTGTCTTGTCGGCTTGGCTCACGGATAAATAGTACTACATATAGTATCGAATAGTCAACGGCAGTAGTTAAAGCAAAAAGCCGTTGTCGACGCTGTCGTATTGGTAGCTGGTGCTGTTGCCCAGGGGGTCGGTGAGTTGGCTGACGGATGAAGCCGAAACTGCACGGCGGCGGGATATAAGCCGCCGGTGGCGTTTGGGCCAGCGGCGGGGAGGTTGGTTAATATCTGGATAGGATGATAGTTGAGGGAGCATATAGGCTCGTGTGTCAGGGGAAACTAGACTTTGTATATGATAATGCATTAAGTACCATGTCCCCCGGAACTCCCCCTAAACAACTTCCCCGTTCTACCCCTTTTCAATAAGCTCTCCAAGACATCCATATTATGAAGGACCCGATAAATATTGCAATTATACCGCCAAATCTCATGCTGTGTATTGTTTGTTTAGTGCTAATTAGATTTGCGAAACACCTTTTTTGTCCAACAATCTTCGACACCCAAGAATGTATTGCCTCAGCATATAACAGCACAGATATTCCAAGTACAAGCATTGCGGTTGAAAAAAAAATTTGTGGTATTAATTTTATCATTTTAGCCCCCTTACCATGTAATACCGGTATTGCCTATGCCGCGATAAGAATAGCTATAATTCCCACCAGCCTGTGGAAATACAATACCAATTCCTCCTGCCATCCCATTCCCAAGAGAATACATTACATTTCCACCTCCCCAATAACCTGCAGCACCAGTAAGGCCATGCCCCGAAAGAAAGCTAGATAGTTGACTTGAGGTGGGCTTGCATTTTTGTCCTAACCAGTTTGCTGTTAATGAACCAGAAACAGGGGTTGGTGCCCGGCCCACTCCAGGTCCGATAGGACTCCAATACCAATTGCCATACCTATCAGCAGATCCAGAAAAACTCCAACTAAGATAGTTTCCTGTCAATTTGGTAGGAATGGTAACACTAACATTTGCAGATACAAAATCAGGCATGCGCTCTGGGACAGGTATTTTAATCGGTCTTAATTGACCATTAACCATCGTTATTGGCGGCAATCCCTCTAACCCCCACGGATCAGTATAATTCGGGCTGCCGTTACCCACATACCGATACAGGTTCACATCACCTGCGGCAAATGACAGCGGGTCTTTGCTTATGAATTTACCCAGAACAGGATCGTAGGTTCTCAGCCGGTAGTCATACAGCCCGATCTCCGCGTCCCAGATTCTGCCGGTGTAGGCAAA
>Ga0074197_1000815_pt1 | contig 33228 bp, 25 predicted proteins | sample EPASupsiteSAE305_FD_64526 | JGI IMG/M metagenome (GOLD analysis project Ga0074197, IMG submission 64526) | Bioremediated contaminated groundwater microbial communities from EPA Superfund site, New Mexico - SAE3-05 reassembly with SPADES | ecosystem: Environmental > Aquatic > Deep subsurface >...
CGGTTTGACGAACACGGGATAGCCTATGGCCGCGCACCTGCACCCCAAATCCGGGAAATCAATTTTATCCCCGGCGTTCAGACTTATATGCGGCAGAACCGGAAGGCCGCAAAGCGCGGCCAGAGTCTTGGACAGCTCCTTATCCATGCCGACGGAAGACGCCATTACGCCACAGCCCACGTAAGCCGCTCCGGCCATTTCCAGAAGGCCCTGCATCGTGCCGTCCTCGCCGTAAGAGCCGTGCAGCGCGGGAAAAACGACATCCACCGCAATCCCTTTCCCGCCGGACACTTCCTCCAGCCGGAAGGGTCCGTTCATTGAGGGCCGAACCTCCGTACCGCCGGAGGTGTCGCCGCATTTTCCGGTTGCGAACCATTTATTCTCCCTGTCCACATGGACGGGGATTACGCGATATCCGTTTTTTTCAAGCAGGGCGCCGATGTTCGCGCCGCTTTGCAGGGAAACCTCATATTCGGTAGACCTGCCGCCATAAAGAACAGCCACAGTAAGCTTTGCCATTATATCCTCTCAAAAACCGCCATAACACTATTTTACCCAATCCGTCCGGCCAAAATAAAACCCCGCGTAGGCGGGGTTTCAAAATGCTCATATCATGCCTGAAACTCAGCGATGCTGCTCTCCGGAATCCTCCGGCGAGACATCCTGAACCGGCTGTTCCTGTCCTTCCGCGGTAGCATATTGCTGCTCGCCGCCGTCCTGCGGCGCGTACTCCTGCGCCTGAAGCTGGCCGTCATCGGCCGGAATGGAATCATAAGAGGACTGCGGCTGCTGTGAACGGACATCCTCAAGCTGTCTGGCCAGAGCCTCTTTTTCCTGTTTTTCCATCTCAAGAGAGGACTTGAGCTTGCCGTTGAAGTCGGCCAGAAGCGCGGCCTTGCGTTCAAGCTCGGACGCCTTGACCTTCAGGAGGGCGGTCATGGCCATTTCCTCGCCGGCCCGCGCGCGCATTCCGCGCAGAAGCTGCTCCACTTCCGTCTTCTGCCGGAGGAGGGCGCGTCCGTGATTGACCAGTTCCATTATATAGCCGGCCAGTTTGCGCCGCTCTTCCTGCATTGAGCGCACGCCGGCCTGCAAATGGTCGTATTCCCCGCGAAGGCCGGACAGCCTGCCCTCGACTTCAAGGCGGGCGCCGTCGCGGGCGGCTATCTGCTCATTAAGCGCTTTCTCCGCCGCGAGGAATTCGGCCTCGCGCCGGACCAGCTTGTCGGCTTCCGATTTCAAAAGGGCTTCCATCTCGGACACGCGGACCGCGTGCGCGGCTTCCATCTTGCGCAGTTCCAGTTCAAGGGACTCGGCCCGGGAGGTTGCATCCCGCAGACGGCCGGAAAGGTCCCCGGTTTCAGTTCTGTACTTGTCGTTGAGAGCGGTGAGTTCCGCTGAAATCCTTGCGTTCTCCGCCTTGCCGGCGGCGGCGTCGGCCTCCGCCTTCTGCGCGGCGGCGGCCATGTCGTTCCTGGCCTTCATCAGCTCCCGCTCAAGGGCGGTGTTGACGGCCTGAAGACGGCTGAGGGCCTTTTTAAGCTTTATAAGTTCAGCTATGGCCTTTGCCTTCTCCTCATTTGCGGAGGCAAGCCGGGCTTCCCCGTCCGCTATCGCGGCCGAGGCGTCCTCGTTCTCGCGCGAAAACTTCTCCACGGCGTCGCGCAGGGCTATAAGCTCGCGCTCTTTTTCAAGGAGGTCGCGCATGAAATCCCCGCCGCGAAGAACTTCGCTGTTATATTCCTGGCTCTTGGAACGCTGTCCGCTCAGGCGGCCAAGTTCTCCAAGCAGGCTGTCACGTTCCGAAGCGGTGCGCTTCAGGGAACCCTCAAGGTCGCCGAAACGCTCTTCCCGGCGCCTCATATTCGAAATCTCGTTTTCCTTCTCGCTTATGACGCGCTCAAGACGGCGGCGCTCCTCATCCCACTTGGATTCCATCTCGTCAAGACGGCGCATGACGGAGTCGTCCGCGCCTTTGGAGGAGAAAAAAGGAGTATACGGGGTATAAGGATGGGAAGGCCGGGAAGCCGCGTCGCCTTCATTTTTGAAATAGCCGTGCTGCTGTCCGCCGCGTGAGGCAAAGGGGTTCTGGAACTTGGGCCTGGGATGGGGCTGCGGCTTGGGCGCTTCCGGCGCGGGCTGCTCAACTTTGGGAGCGGCGTCCGGCTTCTTCTCGGACTGCGCGGTCTGGATATGGGCCTTCATGACGTTGACCCAGGTTTCGCGTTCGGTATGAAGCTTGGTCTCAAGCTCCTTGACCTTGTCGCGCAGCTGGGAACGTTCGTCGTCCACTTCCTTTTCACGTTTTTCACGCTGGGAGCGCTGCTGCATATCCTTGAGCGACGCCTCCGCCTTGGCGGCGAAAGCCTGCTCCTGCTGGGCGCGCAAATTGGTCAGCAACAGCTTTTCCTTTTCCTGGGAAAGCTGTTTTTCTGTTTCCGCGAGGCGCTTCTTCAGCGCGTCTACATCGTTGGAAGCGGGCGCGGCTCCGCCAGGGCCCAGATCGAACGGGGAGGGTCCGCCAGTGCGCACGCCTTCCTTACCTTCAGGAATCCCTGAAGGGGGCGGCGTAGCGGGCTTCTCATTTTCGGGAAACATTATATTCCCTGCCTTAGCGTGTTCCACATGTATAATCCAATTATATCATAATGGACAGACATTTGACCTCAGTTTTTCCAGCATTTCCCCAACAAGATAGAAAGAGCCGGTCACCAGCACGCGCGGAAAGCGCAGCGCGGATTCAAAAGCCACGGAAGAATCGGAGTAAACATCTATGTCGGCCTTCGGTCTTGCTTCCGCCACCATATCACCAAGCAGCATAGGGTCCAGCGCGCGTGGAGAAGCGGGCGCGGTGACTATAACTTTCCCCAGATGCGGCGTCAGCGCAGTCACTATGGCGCGGTAATCCTTGTCCCGCAGCACGCCAAGAAGCACGCACAGGCCTTCCCCGGCATATGGGGAGGAGGAAAGGGTTAATGAAAGAGTCTGCGCGGCTTCGGGATTATGCCCGCCATCCAGAATGACCAGAGAGGCCCCCGCCCTGACGGTCTGAAAACGGCCCGGCACGCGAACTTTTTCCATAGCCTTGTGGAAAGCGCCGTCGGAGACATGCGGAAGCTCTTTTCTGACTTCCTCCAGCGCCGCGCGCACAACGGCGGCGTTCAGCGTCTGATGCGCGCCCATAAGGTGAAGCCGGCCCATGCCGGACGGAGTCCGAATCTCCTGATAGCCGTTCTCCCAGTCCAGGGACACCACCGGGAAAGCATCATCCCTCTCCACATAGCGGATTGAGGAACCGGCCTTGAGCGCGGCGGCGCAGACAACGCGGCGCGCGGCTTCCGGCAGAGGGCCGCATACGCATGGCCGCCCGGGCTTTATGATGCCGGATTTTTCCGCCGCGATGCTTTCCACGTCCGGACCCAGCAGAAGCGCGTGGTCCAGTGCCACCGAGGTTATTATGGAAACTATGGGGTTTTCGATTACGTTGGTCGTGTCCAGCCGCCCGCCGATGCCGACTTCAATTACGGCGCAGTCCACGCCCCTGCCGGCAAAATAGAGGAATGCGGCGCAGGTCATGGCCTCGAAAAACATGAGAGGCTCCTTCTCCACCCGGACTACAGCCCCTACCGCGGCGGCGAAATCCTCCTTGCTTATGGGCGCTCCGTCAATGCACATGCGCTCTCGCATGTCCACAAGATGCGGGGATGTGTACAGGGCCGTCCGGTAACCGGAAAGGGATAGGGTTTCCGCCAGCAGGGTGGCCACCGACCCCTTGCCGTTGGTTCCGGTAACATGTACGCAGCGCAGGGCCCTGTGCGGATTGCCCAGACGCTCCAGCACGGCGCGGACATTGTCCAGCGACGATTTCTTCCTGATGCTCTGCCTTGCCAGCAGGGACTGCACTGCCGTCTCGTAGTTCATAACCCGGTAGAACCGCCTCTCTTGCAAAATATCTCCAAAAACAATTTTATATCACATGGGACACTTTGAAAAAGGGATTTTTATATTCCGCAGGGATCTGCGCCTGGAGGACAACACCGGGCTCATTTCCGCCGCGCGCCAGTGCGGAAGCGTGCTGCCGGTCTTCATTCTGGACCCGCGCCAGGCCGACCGGCAGGAAAACCCCTATTTCAGCGGCCCGGCATTCGATTTCCTTCTGAACGCGCTCTCGGCGCTGGAAAAAGACATACGCAAACGCGGAGGGAGGCTTCTCCTGCTGGAAGGAAAAGCGGAAACAGTCGCCGGCGAGCTGGTGCGCGCCGTCAGAGCCGACGCCATTTTTCTCAACGCGGACCACACGCCATTTTCCCGCAAGCGCGATGACGCCATAAGGAAAGCCTGCGCGAAAGCCGGAGCCGAAACGATAATCGCGGACGACCTGACTCTTTATCCGCCGGGCTCGGTGCTGACCGGGGAAGGCCGTCCTTATACAGTCTTTACGGCCTTCTTCAGAAAATGCGGAGAACATCCCCCCGATGCGCCAGCTCCGTTGCCGAAGATTATGTTCGCTGAACCCGGGGCAACCGGATTGCCGGTACTGCCGGGCATACCCAGGCCGTCTGTCACCCGGGACACCGCAAAAGAGGCTCGGGCCATACTCTCCGCGATGCCTTCTTTCACCGACTACAAAGCGGCAAGGGATTATCCGTCCCTCGGACGCACTACCGGGCTGTCGCCCCATCTCAAGGCAGGCACCCTGTCGCCAAGACAGGCGTGGCACGCTTGCGCCGCCGCGCTCGGACAGGACCACCCGATTCTCAGGGAACTCTGCTGGCGGGACTTCTTCATACATATCGCACATCACTTTCCGAAAGTGTTCGGAGCCCCTTTCCGTGACAAGTTCGGGGGAGTGAAGTGGGAGAATTCCCCCGCCGCCATCGGGGCCTGGAAGGAAGGCAGGACCGGTTTCCCCATAGTGGACGCGGGAATGAGGGAACTGAACGCCACCGGCCTCATGCACAACAGGGTCAGGATGATAACGGCGTCTTTTCTGGTGAAGGACCTTCTTACGGACTGGAGAATAGGGGAACAATATTTCGCGCAACGCCTGCTTGATTACGACCCGGCGGTAAACAACGGCAACTGGCAATGGTGCGCCGGAACGGGCTGCGACGCGCAGCCCTTCTTCCGCATATTCAACCCGTGGCTTCAGGCCCGCCGTTTCGACCCGGACTGCGAATACATAAAACGCTGGGTACCGGAGTTAAAGCAGCTATCTCCACGGGAAATACTCTCCCCCGGGAAAATCCCCCGCGGCGACTATCCGGAGCCCATTGCAGACCATGCAGCCGCCGCGAGACGGACTCTCTTCGCATACAGAAACGCTGTCCGCTGAGGCCCTTTCACTTTTGTATAATAGGAATTAGAGGAAACCGACGGAAATGTATAACAGGCTGCTGGAAACGCTTAAGGAATTCTGGGGCTCGGCTCACCCCCTGCGCAGAATATCTTACATGGTCATGGGCTTCGTGGCCCTGCTCGTGGTCGTCGGCTGCGTAATAGCGCGCGTCATAATATCTGGCCTTCCCCCCATACACCAACTGGAAGAATACACCCCTTCGCTTACAACCAGGGTTTTCGACTCCAACAACCAGCTGGTGGCCGAATTCTCGGCAGAGCGACGCGCCTTCCTGCCCCTCTCGAAAATACCGCTGGACATGCAGAACGCCGTCGTCGCCATGGAGGACGACCAGTTCAAAACGCATTACGGAGTGTCGCCCAAGGGCATAGCCCGCGCGCTCGTGAACGACCTTATATACCGCCGCAAGGCGCAGGGCGGTTCCACCATAACTCAGCAGATTTCCAAACTGATATTCCTTACGCCCGAGAAAACCTGGATACGCAAGATACGCGAAGCGCTGCTATCCATGGAAATAGAAATCAGCTTCAGCAAGCAGGAAATACTCCAGTTCTACCTCAACCAGATTTACTTCGGCGGCGGCTATTACGGCGTGGCGGCGGCTTCAAAGTATTACTACGGCAAGGACATAAGCGAATTGAACCTGTCCGAATGCGCCATGCTGGCCGGGCTCATACCCTCGCCGGGCTCGTTCTCTCCCTTCGCAAGCCAGGAAAAAGCGAAATGGCGCCGCTCCCTTGTGTTGAACAGGATGTATGAGGAAGGCTACATATCCAAGACCGAGAAGGACGCGGCCAACAAGGAACCGGTCCCCTCGCGTAAACCTACGGCGGTGGCCACGCAGGCTCCCTATTTCGTGGAATACGTCCGCCAGCAGCTTGAGCCCAAGTACGGGGACCAGCTCTGGCGCGGCGGAATGAGCATCTACACCACTCTGGACCTGCAGTGGCAAAAATCGGCGGAGGAATATTATGAGAGGCGGCTGGCCTCCATAGATGATGAGGTCAACAAGGAGCGCGCCAGACGCAAAGGGGACGACGCCAAACCGCTGCGCCTGCAGGGCGCGTTCATCATACAGGACGTGAAAACCGGCGCCATAAGGGCCATGATAGGCGGGCGCGATTTCCGGGAAACGCAGTTCAACCGGGCGACACAGGCCATGCGCCAGCCCGGTTCCACCTTCAAGCCTTTCGTCTGGATGGCGGCCATACAGAGCGGCATGACGGCGGCCACGCTTGAGGACGACATCCCGATGGCCTTCTATTTCGACGGAAGGGACTGGCGCCTGTTCGAAGGGGCGACCGACCAGTATTCCATAGACCTGGCCACCCAGCCCTTCGTAGGCAACAAGGATTTCCAGATATGGGTGCCGAACAACTTCGACAGCAAGTTCCTGGGCAAGATAACGCTCCGGCGAGGCCTTGAGCAGTCGCGCAACCTGATATCCGTCCGTCTTATAGACAAGCTCGGCCCCACCACAGTGGTGGAGGTGGCGCGCAAGGCCGGCGTCAAGAAACCCCTGAATCCCGTCCCTTCCCTTTCTCTGGGAGCCTCGGCCGTTCCTCTGGCCGAAATGGTCAACGCCATAGGCACCTTCATAAACGGCGGCATACAGGTGGAGCAGTTCGCCGTGGTGCGCGTTGAGGACCAGCAGGGCCGCGTGCTGGAAGAGCACATCCCCGCCGAAATGGAAGCCTTCTCACCGCAGCAGTCCTATATCATGACCAATATGATGCGCGGCGTGGTGGACCGCGGCACCGGCGCGCGCGCCGGAGAGCTGAAGCGTCCCATAGCTGGCAAGACCGGAACTTCGCAGGACCACCGCGACATGTGGTTCATCGGCGCCACGCCGGACGTTATAGCCGGGGCGTGGATGGGTTACGACGATTTCGCCACCCTCAGCAGCAGGGACTGGACCGGCGGCGGAACGGTGGTCCCCTGGTGGACCGCCATCATGGCGGAAGTGCTGAAGGACCAGCCCATCAGGGAATTCCCCATTCCCGACAACATCGTTTTCGTCACCATAGACCCGGAAAGCGGCAAGATAGCCCTGCCTTCCTGCAAGAAACGCTTCCGCGAAGCCTTCATAAAAGGCACGGAACCGAAAGAATACTGCAGCATAGAACACGGCGCGGCCAAGTAACCCCGCCGTCCGAAACACAACCATGCCAGCCGCGCTTCTCAAACCGGTCCACGGTCTTCCAAACGCCTCCTCAAAAGCGTATTACTCCCTCCTGCACCTGCTGGGCGAAGGCCTCAACGCGGTTTTCGTCACGGAAGACGAAGAGGAGGCCGCGGATTTCCTCGACGCGCTCAAAGCCCTGCATTCCCTTACGGGGGAGAAATTCCCCCTTTCCTCATTCTTCATCGGAACCGATGAAAGCGCCCGCGCGGCGGCCCTGTTCCACATAGCGGAGCAGAAGAGGCGCGGCGGAGCGGTCCGGATGTGCGCCGCCATCACCGCGGAAAATCTGGCCTTCGAACTCGCGGACGAGGCGGAAGTGGCCTCATCGGCCTTTTCAATAGAAGCCGGCGAGGACATCCCCCGCGCGGAACTTCTTAAATATCTGGACCGCCACGGATACCAGCGCGCGGAATTCGTTGAAAGCGTCTGCGAATACGCAGTCCGCGGCTCGGTGGTGGACATTTTTACGGCCGACCCGGAGCGGCCGGTCAGGATGTATTTCTCCGGCAACAGGGCGGAATCCATCCGCGTCTTCGACATTGAGACACAGGAAGCCCGGGAATCCCTCGAAAACCTTTTCATACTCCCGGCGAGGACCGGCGGAGGAAAAACGCCGCTTCCCCAATGGCTCGGCGATTCTTTTCACTACCTTGTATCCCCCCCGAAGGTGACGGCGGATGAGCAGACGCCTCCGTGGCTCTCTCTGCTTCCGCCGGACAGGACGGAGATTTCCTCTGTGTTCCCGCTGCAGGACGAAAGGAGTTTCGGGGCGGTTTCCAACATAAGCTTCCAGACGGGCCTCCAGTCCTTCGCGGACGAGGCGCGCCGCCTGCGCGCCGCCGGGCACCGCGTCGTCATAGCCTGCACGAACAGGGGCGAGCAGGAACGCCTCGATGAACTTCTGGCCGACACGAGGGCCTCCAGTTTCTGCGAACTGGCCGTCGGCAGGATGAACGAAGGCTTCATCCACAAGGACACGCGCCTCGCAGTAATAGCGTCCGGCGAGCTCCTCAACAGAAAGTATTCCTCCTCCAGGCTGATACGCAAATTCGACCGCTCCAACTCCCGCCGCATAAGGTTCAAGGACCTGAAGGCCGGGGATTTCGTCGTGCATGAGGATTACGGCGTGGGCCGCTACATGGGCCTTAGAGCCTTCCCCGCCGAAGGGCAGGATGAAGACGGCGGCGAGACCATAGACTGCCTGACGATTGAATACAAGAACGGCCACAAGCTGTTCGTTCCCCTCTACGATTTCAAGAAGGTTGCAAAATACGTCGGCGGCGAAGGGAAAGCGCCCAGGCTCGCCGCCCTCGACACCAAGACCTGGACCGAGGTAAAGGCCCGCGTCAAAAAAGGGGTCGAGGAAATAGCGCGCGAACTGTTAAAGCTGGAAGCGGGGCGGGCGGCCGTAACCATAGACCCGCTGATTGGCGACCCGAGAATAGAACGAGAATTCGCGGAATCCTTCCCCTACGAGGAAACCCCGGACCAGACCTCGGCCATACAGGCCGTGCTGGGAGACCTGGCCTCGACCAAGCCAATGGACCGCGTTCTGGCGGGAGACGTCGGCTTCGGCAAGACCGAGGTGGCCATGCGCGCCGCCCTGCGGGCGGCCACGTCCGGCAAGCAGACGCTGATACTTGTCCCCACCACCATACTGGCGGCGCAGCATTACCGCACCTTCAAGAACCGCCTGGCGGGTTTCCCGGTCAAGGTGGCCATGCTGTGCCGCTTCCAGACACGGGACGAACAGAAAAGGGTGGCGGAGGACATACGTTCCGGCATGGCCGACATCGTTGTGGGAACGCACCGCCTGATGTCAAAGGACATAATTTTCAGACGCCTCGGCCTCTGCATAATAGACGAGGAACACCGTTTCGGCGTAAAGCAGAAGGAAAAAATAAAGGACATAGCGCGCGGCGTTCACACCCTCATGATGTCCGCCACGCCCATACCCCGCACACTTAATCAGGCGATGTCCTCCCTCAGAAGCATATCCGTCATCGAGACGCCTCCCGAAGGCAGGATGCCCATATCCACCCGCGTCATGCCCTACGAGGAAACCACTGCCGCTTCCGCCATCAGGGAGGAAATAGCGCGCGGAGGACAGGTCTACTACGTCTACAACAAGGTAAAGACGCTGCCGACCAAGCTGGCGGAGCTGAAAAAGCTTATGCCGGAAGTGAAATTCGGCATGGCGCACGGCCAGATGCCGGAAGCACAGCCTGAGCGGGCGATGTGGGATTTCTTCAACCGCCAGTTCGACGTGCTGGTGGCCTCCACCATAATAGAAAGCGGGCTGGACCTTCCCCACGCCAACACCATGATAGTGGACGACGCCCACGACTTCGGCCTTTCCCAGCTCTATCAGCTAAGGGGACGCATAGGGCGCGGCGCGAAAAAAGCGTTCTGCTATCTTTTCTATCCCGCATGGCTTAAGGACCCCTCCGCCATGCCGCCGGAGGATTTCGGGGAGGAAGAGCCCCCGCGCAAACGCAAGAAACGCGCCATGATGACGCAGTTCGGTCCCATGACGGAAGAAGCCTGCCAACGTCTTTCCGCGCTGATGGAGTTTTCCGAACTGGGTTCCGGCTTCCGCCTGGCCCTGCGCGACCTGGAAATACGCGGCGCCGGAGAACTGCTAGGCACGCGCCAGCACGGCTTCATGAACGAAGTCGGCCTCACGCTGTACTGCGACCTGCTCAATTCGGAAATACGCCGCATGAGGGGCGGCGAAGCCCCTCCTCCGCTGCTGGCCACGTTTGAAGCGCGGGTCTCCGCGCACATACCGGAGAAGTATATGCCGGATGAAAACGAGCGCCTCTCCTTCTACCGCCGTCTGCTGGGCTCGGACCCGGCCGCCGCCGCGAAGGCCATGACCGAAATGGAAAACATAGCGGGCCCCGCGCCGGAACAGGCAAGGAATCTGGTCAGGATAATGGAAGTGCGGGCGAAAGCGGCCGCCATAGGCATACGCCACATCGAGGAGACCAACGGCGCGCTGGAAGTTTATTTCCGCAGAGGCTCTGAACCGCCTTCAGGCGCGGCGGCGAAGCTCATGAAACAGTACGCGGCCCGCCTTGAATTCCTGCCCTCTCCCATAGGAGACGGAATCAGAATACAGGAATGCGCGGACCCGCTGGCGTTGTCGTTTGAAGTGGTAGGCCTGCTGGGCAGTCCTCAGGGAACTAGATAAACTTAAGAACCTTCGGCTTTTCGCAAGCGCGCGGGATACAGCCCAAGGGTGAGCGGAATCGGCTCCCGCACCTCGCGGGCCTGTCCGTACCACCCGAAGAAAGTGGTGTAAAATCTGTGCCGGAATTTCTGCTCCAGCCACGGTGTCGAATAATTGACATCCATGACCAGCCCATTGCCCGGAGAAATGGCATAGAACCTGTCATCCCGCTCCACTATTATCGTGCTGAATACCGGTCTGTAGAACAAAAGACAGTCGTCTGCGCGAGTCGACTCCTGGCCCGCGTAAGGGAAATACTTCCGCAACAGCAGTTCCCTCTTCCGGCTGTCGGTGATTATGCTGCAATTTCCCGGCCAGGCGCGTCTGGCGTTCAGCAGAAACTGCCATTCTATATCATCCGTTCTTAGGGATGAATTATAGGAACGGGCGGCTCGGACGCCAGCTTCACCATACACCAGGAAAAAAACGGCGGAAACCGCCACCGGAAGCCACCGCCACTTAAGAAGCCTGAATATATGCGCTGCGGCCCAGCCGGAGAACAAACAGAACGGCAGGAAGAAATACAGCTGATGCCTGACAAAATGAAGCGGGTAGACCTCAAGCGGACGGAAGATAAGAGCAAAATAAGCCAGCCACAGCAAAAGCCATGCCGGTGGCAGCCATTCCCGACTTTTCCTGAATGCAAGAATCATGGAAACTATGGCGCATACTCCCATAACTGACACGCCCGCCCACCCCCAGAAATCCGAGGATAGGCCACTCACTATCGACAGATTGCTCTCCCCAAGCTGTCCGGCGATGTTGCCGAACATTTCCGAATAATGCGGCATAAAAAGGTTTTCCGAGGCCATTCCGCGAAGATGAAACGCCCAAAGCGCACATACACCGGCCCATATGGCGAACAAAACTGGAAGAATCTTTCCCCCGCCGCCTGCCTTCAGACCACGCCACGCCACGATAAACAGAATCAGCGCGATGACCGGCGTGAATTCGAATCGGGAGGTGAGCATCAGGAAAGAAGCGCAGAAAAACCAAATCCAGTCGGACAGTCCCGCACTGTCCCTGAGCAGACGGCAGACCGACAGAAGGCAGCACAGTATGTAGAAGAGATTCCAGTTAGTGGTGGAAAAGGTATGCGCATTGATTATGGAAAGAAAGCTCAGACCAAACAGTCCAGCTCCGACCGTTGCTCCCGCCAGCCCAGCCCCCAGTTCCAGCAGCACCGCCCCGGTCAAAACGGCGCAGACTGGCCATAGAATCCTGTTTGCGGCCAATATTCCTTCAAGGCGCTGTCCGCTCAAGATATCTACGAACGATACCCCCGCCAATGTAGAGAGTTCTTTTTTATAAGAGCCCACCACGCCCCATGCACCCGGCGAGTGAAACCGGAAGGAAAGGTCATCAAAGGAATGGTCGTTGTCATAACCGCTGCGCATAGGAACATCGGCCGATGCGGCGAGAAGCGCTCCGAAAACGCCCGACAACACAATCAATGAAATCAGAAGACGCGGCCATTTAAGGCGGAAATCGACGGAAACGGCCCGCCATACGTAGAGGAAAAGAAATAGCAGATTTGCCAGGAATGCGGCTATTACGGCCAGACAGAAGAAAATAAACATTATTCGTGTTCAGCGGCTTTCACGGCGCGCTTAAGCGGCATGGCGGCGCGCAGCACGCGCCCCGACAGCGCCAGCCGACTTGAGAGCCCACGATTCCAGCTGGATTCGCCTTTGCTCCGAGGATGCACCGGCGCGGGGAAGCGTATAATCCTCAAACCGGACCTTGCGGCAAGCGCGTAGGCGTATAAATCAAGCGTGAAATCCAGCGGAGGATTTTTCCATCCCGCATAAAAATCACGATGGAACAGGCTTGGCTGGCCGTTTATGTCCCATAATGCCCGACCGAACAGCAGGGACATCAGCAGCGCCATGCCAGCCGTGAAAAACCGCTCCCCGAAAGGCCTTCCGGCCCTGAGCCCCTTAACGAACAAACGAGTGTCTCCGTTCCCGGCCGCGATACGATAAGCTTTAAGCAGGTCCGCCGGGTCGAACTGCATGTCGCCATGAGTCCATCCCAGCCATTCGCCCCTGGCGGCGGACAGACCGCTTAGTATGCCGTGCCCGTATCCCCTGTTTTGGCCTACGGAAACGGCGCGCACGAACGGATACTGCGCCGCCGCCTGACCAATTTCCGCTCCGGTCGAATCCGAAGAGCCGTTATCCACAAAGATGGCTTCAGCGTCCAATTCCCCAAAACCGGTTTCAGCCAGACGGGTTGCCGCAGGGAGGATATTTCCGGCCTCGTTATAGCAGACCAGCACGGCAGAGAAAACCGGGGCCTTATTTCCCGTCATAACGCGCCACATCTTCGGGCGTGCCAAGCGGTATTATACGCTCCGCCACGTCCAGAGTGAATTTCTTGCCCCGCTCTATAAGCCTGTTATATAACGGCGCGACATAGTATTCCCCGGACACAAGCTCTCCTCCGGCCACGGCGGCTCCGGCGCAGTCAAAAAAGTCGCCGGCCCGGGTGAAATGATACAGGCCGGTAAGGGCATAGCGGGAAATCTGTACCTTTTCCGCTGTACGCAGGACTATGCCGTTCCGGTCTGTTTCCGCGAAACTCCACTTATTGTCCTTGCCATTCAAAACGAAGGCCCCTATTACACCGTCGCGCCTTTCCGGACCTGAAAGCCTGTACGCCAGAGTGGAGGAAACGAAGGCTGTGTCTATGTTGAATATGGCGGCTTCCTCCTCGGCAGGGACCGCGGCCTTTGCCGCCATTACAGTCTCGGCCTGTCCCCTGGTAGGTTTATCAAGAAGTATTATCTCGACAGGAGCTTCGCTCAGCGAAGCCATTCGGCCCCTTATGAAAGAGGAAACCCCGCATTGCTCCTCATGTTCGCGCAAGGCGATGAACACCACCCGCGAGGCGAGGGAAAGCGGCAGTGAACGCAGCGAATGCTCGAACAGCGTCAATCCGCCTGCTTCCACCATGAATTTGGGAACGCGGACTCCGGCCCGGCTGAAGCGTTTGCCGAGTCCGGCCATCGGAATTATGAAATTAATTTTCCCCATAGCTGTCATATGCTAACACTTTAACGTCCTGCCCCGCGCTTATCAACATCGTCCATCGAGAATTTCGCCGGATAAAAGCCGAGGGTAAGCGGTATCGGCGCGGTTTCCTCAGCGTCAAACCCCTCCGGCCCGGCATTAGCCCATATCGTGTAAAACCTGTGCCTGAAATTATGGTGCAGCCACGGGGAAGAGTAATCTATGAAGATACTCGACGGGATATACTGGTCCGGCATAGGCTTGCTTTTTGCCTTGCTGAATATATCACCCCTTGGGGTACGATAAAACAACAGGCATTTGCCTTCGAGTGTCGCGTTGGAATACGCGTAGGGGAAATAGTGCATAAGCAGATAGGCCCGGTAATGATCTGTGGTCGTGGCCCTGCAATTGGCCGGCCAATTCTTCCTGGCTGTGACAAGAAATTGCCATTCTATATCATTGGTGCGCAAATAAGTGTCAAAAGACGAAGCCGCTTTCAAATTGCCGTAAGAATAAATTACCAGAAGAATCGCGACCGGCGCAACAGCCAGCCTGTACCCAAGGCCACACAAGTCGGCAATATAACCCACCAGCACACCCGCCAAAAGAGAAAACGGCAGGAAGAAATAAAGGTCATGCCTCATGAAATGCAGCGGATACTTATCCAGCGGCATAAAAATGGAAGCGAAAAAAAGCGCCCATGCCGAAAGCCAGAGGGGAACAATGAAACGCCTGTCCCGTTTCCAGACCAGCCAGATCCCGAGCAGAACCGCCGCGATAACTACGGCAAGCCATGTTTTAGCCCAGAAATAATCGTTAACACCTGTAAAAACAGAGAAATTGTTCAGCCCCAAATGATATGCGGTGTTGCCGTATATGTCCCGCAACGCAACCCAGCCGTTGCGAGGGGCGGTCTGCTTAAGCATCAGTACCCATGCCGCGCAACAAATAAACCACAAAATCAGCGCCGCTCCAATCCGTTTCCAGCCCCTCTTCCAATCGGTCCTTACAAGCGCCGGGAGCAAAGGCAGAAGCAGCACCGGGAAAAACTCGAAACGTCCCGCCAGAACAAGCAGCGTTGAGGAAAAGAACCAGGCTAAGTCCGGCAAAGCGTTTTTCCCGGCCGCGAGCCTTGCACCGGATAGGACGGCGCAAAGCACGAAAAACATGTTCCAGTTGGTGCTGGAAAAAGCGTGGGAGTTCAGTATTGAAAGGAAATTCAGACCCAGCAAACCGGCTCCGGCAAGCGCTCCGGCGAAGCCGGCGCCCATCTCGAAAAGAGCCGCCCCGGCAAGCAGGGCGCAAACCGGCCCAAGAAGCCTGTTCACAACAGCCACACCCGTGAGCGAAGTCCCTCCCATCAAATCGGCCAGACCGAACCCTATTACAGGCGACACTTCTTTTGTCTTGATGATTATGGGCCAGTGCGAAACCTTCAGGGCTGAAAATGAAAGCATGCCGAAACAATGCTCGTTGTCATAACCGCTCCTTAGAGGAACGCTCGCGGAAAAATGGAACATCAGTAAAAAAAGTGCCGAGAACGCCGCCATAGCCGTCCAGCCTTTCCAGCCCCGCCAGGATTTGCGATTGGCAGCCTCGGAAAAATAACTCGCGGTCAACCAACCGTTGAGAATGAACGCGGCGATAAGCAGAGGGAGCAGTATAAAGGCGCTCATAACGCTCCTGAAGCACATAACCATTGATTGGGCATTACTGAGATTATAGCTAACTGCCGGAGTGGAGGCTAACCGCAAGCATCCTCTCCCAATGGCTTTAGCGTATTGGAAAATGATAAAGTTAGGGCATATGAAACTCTCAATGGTTGTTTTACCTTTGGCAATACTATCCCTGACGGCGTCCTGCAAGCAGGCGCCGAAAGCGGCCGTGCTGGCCCGCGTAGGCGGCAGCGTCATAACGCAGGAAGACTTCGACTCGCGCCTGGCGGAAATAGCCCCGGAATACAAGGCCCACCTTTCCACTCCGCAGGGCAAAAAGGATTTTCTGGACATCCTGATAAAGAGCAAGCTCATCAACGTGGCCGCTCAGAAAAGCGAGACGGCCTCCTCGAAGGAATACAAGGAAAAAATCGAAAGCAACAGAAAACGCATGGAACAGCGCCTGCGCGAAGTGAACGATGAAATGCTCACCCGCATGTGGCTCGAGAAACAGAAGGAAAGCGGAATCCTTACCGTGACGGAACAGGAAATCAAGGCGGCGTACGACAAGGACCCTTACGAATACGCGGTTTCCCATATACTTCTCAAGAACCAGGAGGACGCGGACCGCGTTCTCAAGGAAATCAAAAGCGGCAGGATAAGCTTTGAAAACGCCGCCAAAAAATATTCCCTGGACCCCGAGAGCGCGGCCAGGGGCGGAGAAACACGGCTTTTCATGGCGGGAGACATAGTCCCGGAACTGGACAAGGCCGCGAAGGAACTGAAAGACGGCGGGATATCCGGCGTCGTGCATACCCGCATAGGCTTTCATCTGATCAAAAAGAACGGCCAGAGGAAAATACCTTTCGAAGACTGCAAGGATGTCATCCGCCTGACGCTGGAAAAGAAGAAACTGGATTCACAGCTTGATGTTCTCAGGGCAAAATACAAAGTGGAGGTTGTCGATGAAAGCTATAAATAAGGCTCTGTTGGCCGGCGTCATGGCGGCGCTGTCCGCCACCGTGTGCCACGCAAAGGAACAGACCCTAGCCGTGGTTGGCGGGGAACCGATACTTTTCTCCGAATTCCGCAAACAGGCCGACGGCCTGATGGAAACATACAGGGAACGCTCGCCGGAAATGTTCAAGGACCCGCAGAACATAAAGGAGTTCGAAAAACAGGTCCTGGACGCCATGGTGGACGACATTCTCTTCCAGCAGGCGGCGGACAAGGCCAAGGTGAAGGTGCGCGAGCGGGAGCTTGAGGACAAGGTGCGCGAAATCCGCGAAGGCCTGGCGAAGCAGGACAACATAAAGGCCGGAGACGAGAAAGCCGCCGACGAGGCGTTCCGCAAGGCCCTCAAGAAGGAAGGCCTTTCCGTGGAGCAGTTCAAGGAACGCATAAGGAAGATGCTCCTTACGGACAAATATCTGCAGGACACACTCCGCCCGAAAGTGCAGTTTCCCCCGGAGGAGAAGCGCGTCAAGGAACTGTTCGACACGATAAAATCCGTGGTCGCCGGCTCCACCGACAGCCTCAAGAAATACCAGGAGATGGAGCAGCAGGCCATCTATATGTTCGCCCAGCAGGTAAAGGCCGGCACAAGCGCGAGAGTGCGCGTGCGCCACATATACTTCAAGGCGGAAAAATCCCTCCCGTTGGTGGACCGCTCCAAAGCCTTCAGCAAGGCCAAGGACGTAAAGACCCAGCTTGACAAGGGCGCCAGCTTCGCCGAACTGGCGAAGAAATATTCCGACGACAAGGAAAGCGCGCCCCAGGGCGGAGACATAGGCTACGTTTTCAAAGGAATGGGCCTGCCGCCGGAATTCGAAGCCGCGGCCCTCTCGGCCGACGTAGGCAAAGTGGTCGGCCCCGTGGAAAGCGAACTGGGCTACCATCTCATCTATGTAGACGAAAAGCGGGCCGCGCAGGAAATATCCTACACGGAGATAAAGCCCGAGCTGGAACGCTTCATCGCCGCCAACGACATGCGCCAGGAAAGGATGAAACTGGCCAAGGAGCTCCGCTCCAAGGCCTCCATACAGATAACCTGGCCCAAAGAAGACAAAAAGAATTGAAGCCGACAGTTCTGATAACTACAGGAGACCCGGCGGGGATAGGGCCCGAAGTGACGGTAAAGGCCCTGAAGGACCGCCGGGTCCTTTCTTTTATACGACCCGTGCTGATAGGCGGCAGGCCGGCGCTTCTGCGCGCGGGATGGACGGAAAGGCTCGCGCCGCTGATTGACCTCTCGAAAGAGCGCGATGTCATGCCGGGACGCCCCTGCGCCGAAGGCGGCAGGCAGTCGCTTGAAGCGGTAAAACTCGCGGTCAAACTTCTGAAAAAGGGACTGGGACAGGCGCTGGTGACAGCCCCGGTAAACAAGGAAGCCTGGCACATGGCCGGTTCGCCTTATACCGGCCACACGGAGCTTCTGCGCGACCTGTGCGGGAATGACAGAAGCGTAATGCTGTTCGTGTCAGGCAAAATAGTCTGCGCCACAGTAACCGAGCACTACGCACTGGCCGATGTGTCGAAAAACCTTTCAAAGGGGAAAATAGTTTCGCGCGCGCTGTGCCTCGCTTCCGCCCTGCAAGACATGGGCAGGAAAGGCGGAACAATTGGCATATGCGCGCTGAATCCCCACGCGGGAGACGGAGGGCTGCTGGGACGGGAGGAACGCCGCATCATAGCTCCTGCGGTCAAAACGCTGCGCGGCATGGGAATAGACGCGGAAGGACCTGTCCCATCAGACGCGGCGTGGGAGAGGCACATGGCAGGCAGATACGCGGCCCTGCTTTGCATGTACCACGACCAGGCCCTCGTCCCGCTTAAAACGCTCGCCACGGAGCCCGCCGTCCACTGGACAGCCGGACTGCCGTTCCCCCGCACTTCCCCGGCCCACGGCACGGCCTACGATATCGCGGACAAGAAAAAGGCCGACCCCGCCGGAATGAAAGCCGCGCTAATGTTCGCCGCGCGCCTTCCATCCAAATAAAAAGCCGGCCCTCTCGGGCCGGCGAATCAGGCGCCGTCCTTTCGCTAATCCTTCAAACAGCAAATCTCCACTTCGCATTTTTCAGAACCCAGCCCCACCCAGCGCGAAAACATATACCAGACCTTTTCGAAAGCGTCCATGTTGCGCAGTTTGTGCCTGCGGGCGGAAAGCTCCAGGCAGGTAAGCGCGGGGGAATGGGCGTGAAGGAGAAGCCAGAGGGAAGCGGCGTCGGAATATTTTTTGCCCACCTTCTTGTCTATGGCCTTTTGTATGGCGGCGACAGGGTCGCGCAGCGATTCATGAAGAAAACGGACATTGCAAGCCGGAAGGCCGTTGGCGTAAAGCCTGACCCACTCGAAAGGGGTTCCGGCGAGCGGGGAACCCGGCGTATCCAGCGAAACCAGCGTTTCGCCCGAGGAAGAGCGGGCGTGGCGGCGGGCCATCCTCAGAAGAGCCTCTTCCCAGATGCTGGAGTCCTGCTTCGTGGGACGGCGGGAACAGCCCACCTCCATGCTGAAAACATAGCCGTGCAGGCGGAGCATATCGCTTATCTTCTGCTCCAGCTTCTTGGCCACGGCATGGCCCTCAAGGTCGTCCCTGTCCTCCGCCGAGCATACCTGCACCCGTATCTCGCTGCCATGCGGATCCAGCAGGCAGAAATCCGCTGAATCGGCCTGCGGAGGCAAAGGCTCCTTCACCAGCAGCTTTTTGTTGTATTCGCGCCGGTAGGCTTCCGCGAAGCTGTAAGCCACCCAATGTTCAGTATCCGCTTGCTTTCCCACGATGTTCCCCCACCTTCAGCCCTCCCCAAAAGAAAGGCCGCGATTCTGCTGTTACGCAAAGCCGCGGCCTGTAAAGCACAAACAGTTTACCTACGGCTCCTCTACCACTTCCTCTTCTATTATCTCCTCCTGCTGCAGAGGAGCGGCCGGCTGGGCGGCCGAAACCGCCGCCGCTGGAGCCGCCGCAGGTTTTGCCGCGGCAGGCTTCTTTGCCGTGCCGCGCGGACGGCGCTGCCTCACAGCCTTGGGCGCGGCAGGAGCATTCTGCTGAGGCACCGGCTGTGCTGGAGGCTGGGAGACGGAATCCGTGCCCGCGGGCTGTTGCTGCGCGGGAACCATTGCCGCCGGAGCATTACTCTGGGAGGCCGGCGCTTTTGCCGGCGCGGCAACCGCGGCCGGCTGTCTGGTCTGCTGAGGAAGCGGCTTATCCTTCAAAGTCGCCGGAGAATTGGAGAAGCGGGCTATCAGGTTCTGGGCTTCCTTGTTCGCCGGAGCGACTTTGCCATCGCCGGAAACGGAGAACACGTAGGAAACCGCGGCCCCGCCTGAAGAATATGTGGCCGAAACCTGGCATGCGCCGGAAGCGTCCTGCTGGGCTTTCCACTGCGGCACGTTGCCGGAAGATGTGGCCATCTCCTCCACGGTGGTGCCGGATGAGGCTTTCCATGCCTTGACCAAGGCAATCATGTCGGCATCCCGCTTGATGTCCGCTTTGGCCGGCACGGCTTCGGGCGTGACCGGCGTCATGACGGGAACCGGGAGTTTTTTCTTGGCGAACGGATTGACCGCCGAAGGCAGAAGCTGCAACAGGCCGAGAATCAAGAAAAGGACTATGACACCGACAATCACCGCGCCTATCATGATAAGCTTCTTGCGCTTGGCGGCCTGGTCGGTGGCGGGCTTTTCCCCCTCCGCTTCAGTCTGAGGTTGTTCGGAGGCGGCAGTTGGAGTTTCCGGCCCGGCAGCGGCTGCCTCTGAAGCGGCGGCAGGTTTTTCCTCCGGGGCGGATAAGGTGGCGGCCTCCATTGAAGCCGACGGCTGGGGTGCGGGCTCCAGCTCGGCCTGTGCGGCCGGCTCGAAAGCGGGGACGTCAAAAGAATCTTCACCAGAGGACGCGGCAGACTGCTGCTCCGGCTCCGTTTCAGCCTGGATAGCGGGCTGTTCGGAAGCCATTTCTGGCGCGGCCTCCGCCGCCTGAGGCTGGGAAACATCCTGCTGCGGCATTGCGGCGTCAGCGGCGGACTCAATAGCTACAGGCTGAGCGGCGTATTCCTGTACCGGCTCGATATGCTGAGCGGAAATGCCGCCGGCCGCAGGCTGGACGCCGAGCGAGGCCAGTCCTGAAAGGATTTCCTGCTCAAGCTTTATCCTTTCCTCGATAAGAGCATGGACTTCCTTTTTGAAGGTGTTCAGCTCGCCCATCACGGATTGGAGCTGGGTTTCCATCTGCGCGCCGGAAGGAGCGGGAACAGACTGCGCCACAGCCTTGTATTCGGCAAGCATCTTGTTCGCCTCCGCGAGGCTGTGCTCAATCTCGGAAACGCTCTTGCTGACCTCGGCAACCAGCTGGCTGTCCGAAACCTGCGGGGCAGGTTCGGAAGAAACAGGCGAAGGGGAGTAAGCCGCCGGAGCTGAATACTGCGCCGCCTGCCGGACAACAGGTTCAGGCGAAGGGAAAGTCTCAAGCTGAATCTCCCGCTCCGCGGCAGGGAGAGGGGACGGCTTGTATTCGAACGGAGAAGCCTGCTGTGGGGCCGCAGGTTCGGGTTCCGCTATCGGCGAAACGCCGAGCGTGGCCGGAGCGGAAGCGGGAGCCGGTTCCTGAGCGGAAGGAGCGGCAGTCTCTGACGCCTGCTGAAGCAGCGGCTCCGGCTTGTATTCCACGGGCGAAGGCTGGCTCTGGGGGAACTGCTCTATCTCGAACCCGCCGAGGGTGAACTGGCTTGTCTTGCCGGAATCTCCGGACACGGCGTCCGCGGCGGAAACAAGTTCCACCCCGGGAGCGGGCATCATGGAAGCCTGAAGCGGAGCCGCCTGCTGCGGCGGTTCCTGCGACGCGGGCTGCTGGGCAGAAGAGGGGTCCGGGGTGGCAACGGGAGGATTTTCTACGGCAGGCGCTTCGGCGGCCGGAGCGGGAGTTTCCGCGACGGCCTGCTGCTCCATCACGGAAGAGGCAGGCACCCACTCCTGCTGCTTGCCTTCCGGCGGATATTCCGGACATATCAGCAAATCCGGCGTAAAACCCTCTATCTTAGGGAGCTCGGAAAGTTCGTAAGGTCCGAGTGTCTGGTTATTCACGTATGCCCAATATCTCATAATCACCTGCGCCCGCTGCAAATATATTTATAATGCTTCCTTGTACCCACCCTTGATTCTAGCAACTTAGGGCTGGCAAAGGCAATTTACCGCGAAATGCGGCATGCCCGCTTAGTTATGGCGACAAAACATTCAGAGGCGCACCGCCTCTTCCGCCGGAGGAAAAACGGCGCCCTCCGGTAGAAGGGCGCCGTTTTACTGCACACACTACACTCTGGAGACTTCGCAAATATCGTTCAGGAAACGCAGGCGGCGCCGCTGAATGAAGACAGCATTTCGCCAAGGCGCTTGCTCTCGTATTCAATGGCCCTGGCGGAAGAGGCCAGTTCAGAAGATGCACTGGCGTTGGCGTCGGTTATCGAGGCGCTCTCCTCCATGGCGGCGGCATGTTCCTGCATCACAGAGGCGATGGACAGAGCCTCCTTTTCCATGCCGGACACGAAAACGCCCATCTCGTCCAGACGCTTCCGGACGCCCTCCGTCATAGCCACGCTTTTCTCCACCCGGACCATATTCCCGTTGGTCACCGCAACTATCTCCTTCGCGGAGGCGGCGCTGCGTTCCGCCAGTTTGCGGACTTCGTCCGCAACTACGGCGAAACCCCTGCCGTGCTCTCCCGCGCGCGCGGCCTCTATGGCCGCATTGAGAGCGAGCAGGTTGGTCTGGTCGGCTATATCGGCGATTATATTGGTGACCTCTGCTATCTTGCGTGAAGTAGCCTCCATGTCCCGTATGGCGTCCACGGCCATTTCCATCTGCGCCCCGGTTTCACGCAAAGAGACGGATGTCTGTTTGGCCAGCCCGCAGGCCTCGCCGGATTTTGACGCCACTGACTGTATGCCGCCAGACACCTGCGCGAAGCCGGAAGACTGCTGCTGCGCGCCCTCCGCTATCTGCACAGACGCGGCCGATATGCGCTCCGTGGCTGAAGACAGCTTGGCCGACACCTCCCGCACTTCCGAAAAACGCTTCATGCGTATCAACAGGTCGTTTATCGCGCGGCCCAGCGCCCCGGCCTCATCCCCGCGGCGCAGTATGCGTTCCGGAACCGTGACCGAAAAATCCGCATTGGAAATCACGCGCTGCGCCAGACCCGTGACCTCCTCTAGCGCGGCGGACATGTCCCTGGCCACCGCGGTCGAGACAAGGAGGAACATGACAATAAAACAAACGGCAACGCCGGACAGAATAATGAGCTGCGTCCCGATAAGGGCACGGGCGCGCTGCTCGTCCGCGGCTGTGCGGGTGTTAGCCATGCTGACGACCTTGTCTATGGCCGCGCGGTGTACCCGGTAATACTCCCCCAGTTTCTTCAGGGCGGAGGAAGCCGAAGCGCGGTCTCCGGTCCGAACAGCAGGAAGGAATTCAGAGTCGCGGACAGCATAAAAGTCCTTCGCCGCACTGTAAGACTCTTCCAGCAGGGCGGAACGCATGGCCCCCTTTTCAAGAGTCAAATCCCAGAAGGAATGCCGCGCGTCATATTCGCTTTTCAGACGCGCGCTTTCAGCCTCAAGGAACCTGAGCCGTGCCGGGTCTTTTTCGTCTACTGCCTGCAGACAGACCAGATACGACTCGATTATGTACTCCGGAGGAGGCAGGATATCGGCCACCAGGTCCTTCCCTTCGATGATGCGCGCATACACCGGCCCGTTCACTTTGACCCTGTTTATGGACATGACCGATATAATGGCGACCAGCACGAAACCGACGGCAAAAACTCCCCCCAGCAACAGCATTTTACGGCCCACCGACAGCCTGTCAAGAAACCCCATGTCGCATTACTCCCCGCAAAGTTCCGGCTCCTTTCATCCGCATGATTCCGGTCCGCCAGAACCGGAGCATTGCCGGGAGGAAAAGAGCGGCGCCGGCGCGGATATCCACGCCGGCGCGAATAGAACTTTAGAACAGCCTATTGCAGATAGGCGGTTTCGCCATGCTGCGCTTCGTCAAGACCGGCCTGCTCCTCTTTCTCGGAGGTGCGGACAGGCGTGAACAGATTTATCACGAACAGCGCGCAGTAGGAGAACAGGAACGCGTAAGCGGCCGCGCCCACGACAGCGACGGTCTGCTTGAAAAAGAACGCGGAGTTGCCGTAGAAAAGTCCGTCCGCGCCGCCAGCGTTCACGGCCTTTGTGCCGAGCAGGCCGAGGGCTATGACGCCCAGAACTCCGCCCACTCCGTGCACGCCCCAAACGTCCAGAGCGTCATCCCAGCTCATCCTGTTTTTGAAGTTAACGGCCATGTAGCAGACAAGACTGGACACTATGCCGATGACGCAGGCGGAAGTGGTGGTAACGTATCCTGCGGCGGGGGTTATGGTCGCCAGACCGGCTATGGAGCCCGTTAGCAGTCCGACGAACTTGGGCTTCTTCTCTATAATCCAGGCAAGGAACAGCCATGTCACCGCGGCGAAAGACGCGGCCACGTCCGTGTTTATGAAGGCCAGAGCGGTAACCGCGTCGACCTTCAGCTCGCTTCCGGCGTTAAAGCCGTACCAGCCGAACCACAGGAGGCCTGTGCCCAGCGCCACCAGCGGAACGCTGTGGGTGGTTTCCATGACGCGCCGCTTTCCAACGAAGAAAACGGACGCGAGCGCGGCGAAACCGGCCGTGGCGTGCACGACTATGCCGCCGGCAAAATCAAGCACGCCCCACTTGGCGAGCATGCCGTTCCCCCACACCATGTGGCAGAGAGGGAAATACACGCCCAGCAGCCACACAACAAGGAAGACCAGGTATGCCTTGAAATTAATGCGGTTGGTGAACGCGCCCGTTATGAGCGCGGGGGTTATCTGCGCGAACATCATCTGGTAGCCGAAAAAGACCAGCAGGGGCATGGTCGCCTGCCCGGAGAAGGCGTCCGTCGGATTGATACCGGCCATGAAGGCGTTGTTCAGGTTGCCGATTATCGCGCCTTCCCCGCCGGAAAAGCAAAGCGAGTAGCCGCAGATGTACCACAGGACCGTGGTGACGCCCATGGAAACGAAGCTCTGTATCATTATGGCCAGCACGTTCTTTCTGCCGACCAGGCCGCCGTAGAAGAAGGCGAGGCCGGGTGTCATGAGCATGACCAGACTGGTGGCCACGAGCATGAACCCGGTATTGCCGGTATCGAAATTCATGTAAACTCTCCTCTGATTTTCCGTCAAATAGGCTGCCGGACGCCAGGTCCGCCGCCACTTAAGACTTTATGAATAATGAGGAGAGGCAAATATCGGGGAAACCCCTACACGCAGGTTCGAAATACCTGAGGCTAGGGAATGAGGAAAAGTCAGAGAGTTGTAAGGCCTTCGCGAAGGGCGTATTTGGTGAGACCGGCCACGCTGTGTATGCCCAGTTTCTCCATCAGGCGGTTGCGGTGTGTCTCGACCGTCTTCACGCTGACCTTGAGGAGCAGCGCGAGCTGCTTAGTGGTCTTTCCCTCGGCGATAAGCTGAAGCACTTCCTTTTCTCTTTCAGAGAGGTTGGAATGGCGCGGCTCCGCCACGCCGGAGGCCAGACACCCCTCCACCACGGAGGAGGCGACGGACGGGTCGAGATATGTCTTGCCGGCGTATACGGACCTGACGGCGGCCGCCAGTTCCTCGAAAGCGGATTCCTTTAACAGATAGGCCTTCGCCCCGGCCCGCAGGGCTTCGAGAACATAGCGTTTCTCCGAATGCATGGACAACGTAACCACCCGCGCTTTTTTGTCCGCGGCGAGAATCCGGCGCGTAGCCACTATTCCGTTAAGAACCGGCATGGATATGTCCATGACCACCACGTCAGGATGAAGCCGCGCGGCCAGCTCCACGGCTTCTGCCCCGTCGGCGGCCTCTCCCACTACGCGGAAAGCCTTCAAGGGGGCGATGAGGTTCTTCAAACCCTCGCGGAAAATCTTATGGTCGTCGCATAGCAGTATCTTAATCTCCACAACGCTCACCTCTCTTTTTCACCGCGCCGGCGCGGCGGTCAATTCCCCCTGACGCGGGCAAAGGAATGCTCATCACGGCCCGCGTGCCCCGCCCGGGCGCGCTTTCTATATCCAGCGAGCCGTTGAAACGCGCAAGCCGTTCCCTGATGCTGAACAGGCCGAATCCAGCCCCGGAGCCGGAGTTGCCTTTGTGAGGATCAAAACCCTGCCCGTCGTCCTCAACGGATATCAGCAGGCGGCCGGATGATTTCTTCAGGGAGACGGCGGCCGTCCGGGCGTCCGAATGCTTGACCACGTTATGCAGCAGCTCGCGCAGCGCCTTGTAGAGAAGCAGTTGCAGGCGCTCCTCGCGCAGGCCCAGTTCGGAAGGACAGGAGAACCCCACTTTTATGCCGTGTTTTTCCCTAAACTGCTCCGCGAGGGATTCAGCTGCCGCCTCGAATCCCAGTTCGTAAAGCACGGGAGAGCCGAGCTCGGATGTTATCTCCCGCGTCATCTTTATAGCGTCATCCAGATAGCGCATCAGCTCCGCATGGCGCGGACCGCGGGCGCCGCGGCCAAGCCTCATTTTGACAAGCGCCAGATTGTGCCCAAGCCGCTCATGCAGCTCGGCGGCGATGGAACGCCTCTCCCTTTCCTCGGCGACCGCCAGTTCGTCCGCCATGTCCTTGAGGCGCCTCTGATACTCGCGCACCGCCCTTTCCTTGCGCTTGCGGCGCGTTATCTCCTCGGAAAGGACCTGATTCAGCCGCTCAAGCTGCGCGGTTCTTCTCCGCACGCGCAGCTCAAGTTCGTCGCGGGCCCGCATTATTGCGGCGCGGGCGGCTTTTCTTTCCAGATAGGAACACAGCATTTCCGCCAAAGAATCCAGCAGATAGCGCTCCTCCGAAAGGAAAGGGCCCTCCTGCTCCCGAGGGACCTCCTCAAGATAGAAAATTGCTATTTCTCCGACCTTGCCGCCGGAAGTCCTGAACACGGCCTTCTGGCACCATCTGGACGGGGAAAAGGGCCCGGAAAGATATTCCCGTCCCTCGAAAGATATGCGGGCGGCGGTTATCTCAGGATACTGCCACGCGGGAGGAAGAAGCGTTGCCAGCTGCCTTAATACCGCAAATACGGGCCTGGTGTCTTCCTGAAGGATGCGGGCGGCGGAATGAAGGGCGGTAAGCTCCTTCACGCGTTCGCGCAGAAGATGCAGCAGTTCGGCCTTCTTGCCGCCGCGAACTGGAATGGTGGTGCTGAAATAGTCCTTTCTGGAAATTTTCATCTTGCTTCCAAGCTGAATTATACAAACATTGCCCCGTGCGCAAGCCGGGCGGCGCGTATTTAGAGCCCATCTAAAATCTCCGTATTCTGCTGCAAGCGCCGCTTTTGCCCCGATACTTCGCGGTCTTCGGCTTACAGGCCGCTGGCCTGCGCGCCTCAGCCCGCCGCGTCTCATGTCAAAATCGACGCTTTCGCTACGAAAGAAGATTTCAGATGGGCTCTTAGCCGGCCTCCGTAATGCTATAATTCGGTATTATGACAGACAAGCCACAGGAACAGACGCAAACAGCCAAACGCGGCGAAAATACTCCTTTTTTCAAAAACCGCAAGAACCTCGGGGTCGCCGTCGCGCTGGCGGGCCTGCTGGCTTTGGCCCTGCCCTCCCTTTTCCAGAAAGCCCCGGATGAGAGCCTCTCCGGCCAGAATGACGGCAGGGCCGCCATAGAAGACACCGCCATAGAAGCCAGGACATCGGAAGCCGAAGCTAACGCCGTCAAATACCAGAACGCAAAAATACCCGCGCCAGACCCGTCAATGGCTCCCGCCGGAAACCACATGTCTTTCGTGAAGGATAAAAACTATACCGACATCACCCCGCCCCCCAAGCCGATAGGCCAGGTGCTGGCCGAAATGGCCGGCGGGAAGAAAAAGGGCGCGCTAATCAATATAAGCGATAAAGACTTGGATATGAAGGTTAAGTCCCCCAGCCAGAGCAACTCCTTGCAGACGCCCCTTTCGAAAAAACCCGCCGCGCTCGGCGCAAACGCGAAAACCAGCGTCACGAAATTCAATCTGGCCGTCAACTGCAAGGTGTTCAAGGATGAAAAGGCCTATCTGGCCTTCGCCGACACTCACAAGGGAAAGTTCCCCAGGAACATCGACTTCAGCAGGCAGATGGCCATAATCATGGTCTCCATGAGCGAATGGCCCAACAGGATATTCGAGATAAGCGGGATAGCTAAGGAAAAGAAGCGCCTGCGCGTGATATACCGCGTCAACCCGCTGGCGGCCAACGAGGACGTGACCGACTTCTACAATATCGCGGTGACCGACCTCAGTCCCCTGCCCGTCGTGGCCGAACAGGGCGAATAGGTTTCCCCCGGCTTATGAACAAGCCCTCCTCGCGGAGGGCTTTTTTATGCCGCAAGACGTCCATCCCGCATTTCCACCACTCGGCCGCAAGCGGCCGCAAGCGCCGGATTGTGCGTCACCAGAAGGATGGTAACGCCGCGCTCGCGGTTAATGGAAAGAAGCGTGTCGCGTATCTCGTCCGAACGCTTGCTGTCAAGATTGCCTGTAGGCTCGTCCGCCATCAGAATGGGCGGCTCGTTTATCAGGGCGCGGGCTATGGCGGCGCGTTGCATCTCGCCGCCAGAAAGCTCGGAAGGAAGATGGGAGGCGCGCTTTGCCAGGCCCAGCAAATCCAGCAGCGAATCGGCCCTGTCATGCGCCCCCTCCCCGCCGAAGAAAACGCAGGGAAGCAGCACGTTTTCGCGCACTGTCAGAGTCGGAACCAGATAAAATTTCTGGAACACATAGCCGAAATTGCGCCGTCTTACGGCAGTGAGCCTGCCCTCCGGCATGCGCATGCCGTCGCGGACCACGGTTTCCCCCCGCAGACGCAGTTCCCCGGAAGTGGGATTGTCCAGACAGCCGAGCATGTTAAGCAATGTAGTCTTGCCTGACCCGGACGGCCCGACCAGTGCCACTGTCTCCCCCTTTTCGATGGAAAGGCTCACCCCATCCACCGCGCGGACATCCTCTCCGCCCCGGCGGTATATTCTGGTCAAAGCAGATGCCTCGAGCACGGGCATAATCAGACCCCCTCGCCGCGTATGGCTTCAAGCGGCCTGACCGATGCCGCGCGCCATGCCGGATAAAGACCGCTGAGAAGACCCGCGGCCACCACCGCCGCGAAGGAACCGGCGGCCACGGACGGAGTAATGTCTATGATGCGCCCGTTTGGGGCGTAGAGTAGGAAATGGCGCATGGCAATCTCGGTAACGCGGGAGAGAAGCATTGCCCCGGCCACGCCGACCGCGCCGCCGAAGAGGCAAAGAAGGCCGGTCTCCGCCAGAATCAGGCGGAAAACGTCGGACGGCATGGCGCCCATGCTCTTGAGTATGCCGATCTCCTCATAGCGCTCGAACACGGACATCAAAACCGTGTTGACAACACCGGCCATCGCGATAAGGACGGCTATGGCGGCTATGGCGAAAACCATGGCTTTCGCCGAAGCGAGCAGATTCATTATGGTGCTTTTGACCTGCGCCATGGAAACCACCTGCACATCCGGCAGGTCATAAAGTTTTTCTTCAAGCTTGGCCACGGGCGCGCCCTTTTTAACGCGGATGCCGATGCCAGTCAGCTTTCCCTCTTTCCCGAATATCTTCTGGACGGTCTGAAGGGGCATATATATGGTGCCGTCATCCTGAGTGCCGGTGCGCTTTATTATGCCGACCACTTTAATCTCGATGTTCTTGTCCGGTATGAGCATTTTGTCTCCCACCTCGCGCTGTTCCAGCTCCGCCGCCTCATAACCCAGTACGGCCTCGTAAGCCGCCGGGTCCCTGAACCATCCTCCCTGCTTGAATTCAAAGTAAGGCTTCATTGCCGGGAACGAGTCCGGTCCCACGCCAAGATAGGCAGTCATGCCGCCGCTCTCCCCCTTGTCCGGGTCGAAGACGGCGTGCATCAGCATGGGGGCGGTCCTGTCCACCTCCGGCTCGGCGTTCACCTTAGCCAGAAAAGACTGGTCCATGTAGCGCAGCCCGGTGCCGCCCTTAAGCATAAGCGTTGCAGCCTCGTAAGGGCAGCCCTTGGCGGTAAGCAGGACCTGGAAACCCATATTGTCGATGTCGTGGTCCAGCGCGGCCTTGTATCCCGCGTTGAAGCCGAGCAGACTGGCCAGCACCCACGAGGAAAGCCCTATGCCGGCGAGAGTGAGCGCTGTGCGCGTTTTCTTCCGCAGCAGGTTTTTCGCGGCGATATAATATACGCCATTCATGGTTTTTTGCCTCCAGTTGAAACGGAGAACACGAACTCGTCCAGCAATATAAGATTCTTCTTTACGGCGCGCAGGGCCGCCTTGAAATCCTGCACGGCCTCCGGCGCGGGATTTTTGAGAGCGGCGACAGCGGTTCCGGGTTTGGCCTTCCCGGAAGGCACGTCGTAGCTTTCAAAATCCTTCAGAGCCAGTCCCCTGAACTGCGTCCCGAATTCCGGAGAACGGAGCTCCTTTGCCTGCCGGGAAGTAAGCTTCTGGAAGTAAAACGATTTTATGGTGCCGCTTGAATCCAGCGCCAGGAAAACCTGTATGCCGCCATAAGAGCCCTTCTGGTTGACGCCGTGGATGTAGCCGATGGTGCGGCGGTCCGGACCCTGTATCTCGTACAGGGTATAGGGAACGTCTATGGTCTCAAAAAGGCCGGAGAATTTATCCCCGAGCCTTTTTTCAACGCGCGCGAGCATGGCCTCCCCCCCGGCCTGTTTTATCGAGAGATAAACGGTTCTGTAACCGGCGGAGCCGGGATAAAGGCGCGCCACGTCGCGGTCCGGGTCGTTGAGATCGCAGCCGACGGCGGCAAAGGAAACGATACGGCATGACAGCATCACGGCAAAGAACAGAAGAGCTATTTTTTTCATAGAGGGAAGTACCAGTACAGCTGGGTCGTCACCTGTCTGGAGTAATCCTGAGCCCTGTAGGTGAAAGCCGCCCTGCCGGTAAGATAAGGAGAGAACTGCCACGAAAGTCCGGCGCTCTGAAGCCACCCCTCGACATCCGCGTTCTCCGAATAAGACGGCTGATATTCAATCTTAAGACGCCCTTCCTCGGCCAGATTTGCCCCGGCGCACAGGAAAAATGTCCTTTCTGGCCGGGAGTCTTTCCAGCCCCAGTCCACTTCCGCGCGGAACTCGAACATATCCGGCGTGTAAGTCCAGTCGGCGGCCAGCATGCTGTAAGTCTCCGGCATATGGCCCATTACTGTATAGCCCATGGTATCAAGACGCTTGCCGTGTGAAGCGGAGAAACCGGCCTCCCAGTTGTCCCGCGCCAGCACGCCGCGGCTCACGCGGCCGGAAGCCATCCAGTTACCCTCCATCCGCAGCGGCATTCCGCTGCCGGACGTCAGGGAAAAAACAAGGGAACCGTCCTCGCCGTCACGCTGCCAGCCCATCCCCCAATCCCGGTCGTAGCCGAAGCCGTACATGACAGGGGAATAAAGCAGCCGGGCGTGAGTGTCCCATATATAGGAAAGACCGAAAGCCGGCTTGTCATGCCCGACCCACAGGCCCCCGCCCCGAAGCTTTAGCTTGTAGTAGGCATTGTACACCTGCGGCTCGAAAGTGTTCTGCCCGTTCCTATTCCACGCCATGCGGCCCTGAAAAGCCAGCGTGCCGATATCACGGCCGTCCCCCTCCAGTTTTTGCAGCCAGTCCACTCCGACCGAAGGTTTCTGCATGGCATCCTCCTGAGAGAACGAATACAGAACCGGCCCGCCGCTCGCCGACGAAAAACCGGCCACGGACTGCGCCTCCGCATACAACACCCGTCCCCCGGCCAGCACAGGCTGAGCCGACGTCAGGACAAGCAGCAAGCCGGTCAGGCAGGCGCGCATGCAGCCCCTTTAGAGCGTCACCCGGAAATACCCGCAGTAGACAGCCTTCCCTGCCTTGCGGAAAGAGACGGATATTTCCCATTCCCCGGGCATGGCGAAATCCACGGGCAGCAGGTAATCCTGCTTTTTGCTGAGGCTGAACTTCCTGTCACCGGAAGCGTGCATGCCTTTCATCTCCGGCATGTCGTATGAGCCGAAGATATCATGGGCGGTCGTCCGCTTGCCGTCCTTTCCAAAAACCTGAACCTTGAGGACCACCGTGCCCAGTTCCTTTTTTCCAAGCTTGTAGGTGAACCAGCCTCCGCCGGGAAGCTCCACTTTCTCGCCCTCCCCCGGAAGCGGTTTGCAAGCGGATGAATCAGCAGCAGTGACCGGGGAAGACGCTGAACCGCCCGGCTTCGCACCGGCAGGCGCTTCTTTAGAGTACGCGCATACGGACAATGCCATCACGACCATCAGGAATGAGAACAATTTCATTTTTTCAACCTCTCCTTCCGCGCGAACCTGCGGATTTCATATTAAGTATTGCCTCAAGCGACAGGGACTTCATGTAATCGGTCATCGCCGCCTCAAGACCGTTCCACACCATGCGTCCCAGGCAGGTGGGACTGCGCCCGCAAACGGAGGTATCCTCCAGGCACTCGGAAAGCTTTCCCCCCTCCACAGCCTCGTAAATGTCGAACATGGTTATATCCTTCGGAGGGCGCGCGAGGCAAAAACCGCCTTCCACCCCACGGGAGGAAACAATAATACCGCCGTCCCGCAGCCGGCGAGCTATGTGCCATAGATATTTTTCGGAAATGCCCTGCTCGCGGGCTACAGCCCCGAGCGATATCTGCCCCTCGTTCGCGGTAGACAGTTCCAGCAGGAAGCGAAGCCCGTATTTGACCTTGGTGGATATTTTCATGAAGCCTTCCTTATTCTGGAGAATGCGCGTTTAAGGTCGTCCGTCAAATCGTCCCGGTGTTCTATGCCGACTGAAAGACGGACCATGTTGTCCGTTATGCCGCGCCGCAGCCTTTCCCCGGCCGGAATCGAGCCGTGAGTCATCGTGGCCGGGTGACAGGCGAGGGATTCCACCCCGCCCAGACTTTCCCCCAGCGTGAAAAGCTCTAGCGCAGCTATGAACTTTTCCGCGGCCCGGAAACCGCCCTTTACCCGTAACGTCACTATGCCGCCGAAACCTCTCATCTGGGAAACCGCAAGGCTGTGGCCGGGGTGGCTTTCAAGACCCGGATAAAATACCTTTTCCACCGCCGGATGCCCTTCAAGAAACCTCGCGACATGGAGGGCATTGGCCCCATGCTCCCGCATGCGAACGGGGAGCGTCTTGATTCCGCGCAGCACCAGCCAGCAGTCCCACGGCGCCGGTACCGCGCCCTGCGCCTTCTGCTGGAACTTCACCTGTTCATAGAGAGCCTTATCGGAGGTCACTACGGCGCCGCCAAGCACGTCGCTGTGCCCGCCAAGATATTTGGTAGAACTGTGTACCACCGCATCCGCGCCAAGGGCGAGCGGATTCTGGAAATAGGGGCTGGCGAAGGTGTTGTCCACCACAAGCATGGCACCGCGGGAACGCGCGACGTCTGCGGAAGCGGCGATGTCTGCTATTGAAAGCAGCGGATTGGCCGGTGTTTCAAGCCAGAGCATCTTGGTGTTGCGCCTGAACGCCCGGCGCAGCTTGGCGGGGTCACCGCAGGGGGCATAGGTAAAGGATATGCCCCACCGCCTGAAAACCTGCTCGAACAGGCGGTATGTGCCGCCGTAAAGGTCGTCGCCAGCGACGACGTGGTCGCCCTTGCGCAAAATGCTGAGAAAAGCGGTCTCCGCCGACCAGCCGGAAGCGAAGGTCACTACGTAACGCCCGCCGTCAAGCTCTGCTACCGC
>Ga0074197_1000817_pt1 | contig 33156 bp, 23 predicted proteins | sample EPASupsiteSAE305_FD_64526 | JGI IMG/M metagenome (GOLD analysis project Ga0074197, IMG submission 64526) | Bioremediated contaminated groundwater microbial communities from EPA Superfund site, New Mexico - SAE3-05 reassembly with SPADES | ecosystem: Environmental > Aquatic > Deep subsurface >...
AAAACTCTCGATGAATCTTTCATTTTTCCCATAGAAACATCGGTAATATAGCCTTCCCTAATTCCACGAGCCAATGCAGGGTAGGCTTTACCGTCAACCATTGCGTCTGTATAAACACAATGATTATCTAGATCGTAAAATGATGAAACTATTTTCCCTCTCGCTTTTTCAATGTCTCCATTCTCATGATTACAGAAAATTGGGCAATTAATAAAAGTTTCAAACGATTTTATTCCAGAACCAGCTTCAGCAAGAAGTTCTTCTTCTGAAAAATAGTCACCGTTGTCATTAGCACCATGATAAATTTTACCATTTTTCTCTGATCCACCAGCATCTATCGCTCTCGCTCTAAAAATAACCCATTCTTCAGGGTTTCTTTCTTTTATCTCGCCAAGAACATCCAAAGAATTACTAGCATGAATAAGGTTCTTCCCTATATCATGTTTGATAAATGCAGTTTTCTGAGGACCACGAAGAAGGATATCTCTGTCTATAACCGAAGAGGCTTCTATTTTTAAATTAGCTCTTTTTATTAACATTTATTTTTCCTTGTTTGTTTCTCAGCTTTATTCCACTATAGAAAAGTAGAACATAATACATTTTTTTATTTCTTAGATGCTTCTACTTTCTTTTTCTTTGCATCAGCTTTATAATCTTCAACCATAGCATTAGCAAATTCATCACCAAAAAGGTCTTTAAAATAACCTTTGATTTTTGTTCTGTCTTTGTCTGAGAGAGCGGAAATTTTTATAAAATTCGTCATTTGTTTTTTCCCTTTAACATGATTAATTATATATATTAAATGTTTTTTAATAATATATATCGCCTAAATATAATACTACTGGTTTTATTTTTAAAAAACCTCTAAAAAAATTAATAAGTTGCATATTTTTTTCTTAAAATTAATGAGAAATTAGTTGGGTCTGTAACTTTGAACCTTATAAGAACATATTTATCCGATGAAGAATAAACATCAGGATTCGATGTCATTGTTTTTATTGTTGCCCAAATTAAAGTCTCGGCATCATTACATGCTTCAACAACAATATCTGCTGCACCATATTTTATAACAGAAAATCCTTCTACATTATTTACTGTATATACATCACTATATATGTCTCCAGTATCAGTAAGATTGTTAAAAACAGCAATTTGAGAATCCATATTCTTAATATTGAGTCTTCCTTTTGTTACGTCAAATCTATCTGGATCTGTAGTTATATTATAATCCCCTCTTCTTGAAGGTTTTCCACTTGTCATTATAATCCCTCTTTTTATTTGAAATATTTTTATAATAGTCTATTCTATTAAAGATTTATATTGACCTTTAAATTACTTACATTCTTTAAAGCTTGTTCAACAAAAAATCTATCCTTATCTTTATCTTCTTCTGAAAGCTCATTGTAAGGTACTTTTAATTTTTCTTCTGCATCTGGATTTCTGTCGATCCATGCGGAATGAAGTTCTTTGCTTACCTTGTCAATAAAATCACCATCTATTTCGATATTATTTTTAATTGCTTCACAGACTCTCCATACAGCAATTTGAGATGAAATTTTATATTCAATTTGCCAATCTTCTGGCAAATTCTTATACTCTGTATTTGCAATATCTACTTCATCAGTTTCGTTTTCTTCTATCCATTTTTCATCTTCTGTTTTTTTAATTCTAGGTTCATATTCTTCTGTTTCTTTATTAAACATAGTTTTCCTCCAATCATCATGGACATCACTTGCTGTTTTTTCTATTATATATAGAAGAATTTTTGTAATTTTTTCTTGTTCCGATTCTTGTTCTTTTATATCAGCAACAGTATACATAACTTTACAATTATTTTTTAGAATATAATGATTATTTGCGATTTTTACTAAATCTTTTTTACTAAAAGCAAGATTCTCCTCCTCTTCACTTGACATTTCGTTTACAAATTTAATGATAGTAGCAATAACATCTTCTATTTTATTTTCTATTTCTTCTTCTGTAAATCTAATTACAGTCCATCCATATCTCGATAATTCAGCATCCCTTTCTTGATCTTTTGCTATATCGTCTGGTGCCGAATGAAATTGTTTTCCGTCAGCTTCAACAATAAGTCTTATGCTAGGGAAAATTCCATCAACAACAACTCTAGACATTCTGTTTGGTTCAGGTTTTGCTTGCCAAACAAAATTATTAGGTAATTGACCAGCTTTCTGTGCTTCACTAATCGAAGAATATAAAATCCTCTCAATTGATGTAAGATTAAAAGCCCCGTTTCTTGGACCAACAAATAATTTATTTTCTGGTTCTGGTTTTATTGGCTTTGGTTGTTTTGGTTCTTTTATTTTATATTTAGAAGGACGATGAACCATTGGTTTGATTGCTTTGGCTAATTCAAAATTTTTCATTTTAAGTTGGATATCATCTGATTCCATTGCAGCTCCACCAGAAGGAGAACCACCACTTCCTTCTCCACCACTTAATGAAGGAGCTAAATCGTCTCCCGGAAGTCCGGGCGCGTCCATTCCTCCGGGCATTCCACCAGAGATTCCACCGCCTCCAGTTCCGCCACTAAAACCTCCACCCATTCCACCCTTTATTCCGCCTTTTGATTGAGGAGAAATTCCAAGTTGCAACTGATACTGTTGCTCCATTCTTACTTTTTCAACTTCATTATTATAATCAATATCCAATTTTTCACAAATAAACTGTGTCGAAACAATTCCTTTGTCCCATAATTGAAGATACATATTATTCTTCTGGGTTTCGTCTCTCAAGTTTAGATCATCCCATCTTATTTGTGGATAATCTAATACTTTTCTACCAAGTTTATCTTCTTTATAGAATCCCTTTATTTTAGCTTCTGCTTTATAGATTTTTTCAGTTACCCACCATGCAAGTAAATTTTGAACTGTTTTTAATCTCTTAATTGTTGCTTCAATACCAATAGCTGCTTGACCATAACTAGGACCACTACCGCTTAAAAGGGCCTCACTAATACCAAGACCTTTCATTATTTCCTTGTCAACCATATCATATTCTTTTGTTAATTGAAGGACCTTTCCTGCTGCTCCAGCCCACGACAAGTCAAATGCATGGTGAGTGACTAAAGTAAGGTTAGGATCATTTGCCGTCGCTGCTAACTGCTGTTGTACATTTGCTAAATCTTGAGGACCAGCAGGACGTTGTTCTGTCCCAACCTTACAAATCTTAATAGGAAGGATATGCCTCTCAGCAATTATCCATTGTGCCTGTCTTAATCGATCCAAATAGGCAAGGATCGGAAATAGAGGAACAATGATACCTTGACCATATGTCTGGTACCCAATTGGATCATGCTTTAGATGTGTTATTCTTTCTGAATCAAGAGGAATTGGTTGTTTAGAAGCAATTAATTTTTTAATATGGTCTGGAATCATATTATATATTTCTCTTGGTTGTTGACTATTTATTATTGCTTCTAATGATGGGTCTGGGACAAGAGTGATTACAGAATGCGCTGGATTTAATGGATTATTCTTAACATCAATCATATCTGGGTTAATTAGGGTAACACTTCCAATTTCACCACCTTCATGATCACACTTTTCCCCATCTGGTGTTGTTCCCCATCCATTACATTTAGGGCAAGAAATAGATATAAAAGGGAAAGCGTCTCCCATGGCAAAGAATTCATAAGCTATTTGAGGCATTAAATCTTCTAATCGTAATCTTTTCTTTAAATTATCAAAATGCTCTTTTCTGATAGAATCGGAAATAATATGATCATAGCCACTAAAAGGAAATTGTGAATAAAATCTTAAAGAAGCTTTTATTGTAGGGTTGTTGTTAGAAAAGAATCTACAATTACTTACCTTAAATCCTGAAGCACAATAACTATGATTAACTGGAATTTCTAAATCAAAAGATTTTCCTGTATATTTGAATTTCTTAATATTCTTAATTCTTCTAGCAAAATATTTTTGATTATCTTTATCTGTAATGAAAAAGCCACCCTTTAAATAATACGCATTCCTTTTGTATTCTCTTTCTTCAGGAATTTTGTTTGTTTTTGAATATTTCTTAATTATATCTAATGAACAAGATGGAATAGTCACTGTAGTGAAAGTCTCTGAACTTACTTTACCAAATTTTTTCCAAGATTCAGGAACTGTATATTTATTTATTGTAGAAGACATTCCTGTGTATAAACATGCATAATATATTTGATTAGAAATGTCTTCTGATATAGACGGAATCTGTAATAAATCATCAACTTTATTGTAACATCCGTCACCATCAAAATATCCAGCTATCAAATTTAGAGTCTGTTCTTTGTTTAAATCAGTAAAAGGTATTCTTATTTTTTTTTGTGCATAAGTTCCACATACAAATTTATCAAAATCATTAAAAGCATCAACGCTTTTGATCCGTAGAGAGATGCATTTTTCTGAAGGAGGATTAGGTCTTTCGAAAACAGTATTGTTAGGATATTTTTCTGAAAGGAAATTTTTAATAAAATCTATTATTTCAGGACGAGTTGTATCAAAAGTTATTCCTATTCCAGAACCATGTAATTTCTCTTTATCATTATAAGTTTTGAACCCATCTGCCAAAAGAAGACCTACTGTATAGAAAAAGTCAGAAGAGTATTCAGCGTAATTGTTTTCGAACTTTCCAATAGGAATTAATCCCCAATCTTTTTTATTTAGTTCTGAAAAAGATTTTTTCTTTATTTCCCATTTTGTATTCTCTGCTTCTTCTCTAAAATTGTGGCCACCCAATAATCCTTTGTATCTTCTGTTTTCAACAAATCTTCTGTATGACCTAAAATAGCCATTTTTACCTTTATGTGGAAGAACATAGATAGGGTGATCTTTATGTCCATATACTTTATGGTGAGTACCGATAAAAGAAACATCAATATAAGGCTCTTCATTATCATTAATATCATAATATCGAATGGGAGAAGATGGTGAACCATCACCAGAAATAATAGAAGAAGAATCAGATAAAGAATAAACTTTTCCAGAAGTTAATGTATCTTCAATAACATTATCAACGACAAAGTCGAGATCATTAACATTTTTATGAGTAAAATCAAACGATGTAAGTTCAGTAAAATCAACGGGCAATGACCATAGATAAACTTCTCTTCGCTTAGTCGGAATTTGCCAATTCGTGGGGGTATGTATTGGAGAATAAAATTGAGGAGGCGTAGATAAAATATTCCCACCATTATTTCCTCCTATTCCAATAGAACCAGTTTTACTCATAGTAGGAACAGATAATCTGGCATCACCAAATGCTGATACTGGAGAAGAATAATAAGAATTTTTTATCATCTGATTGTTATTAGTAGATATGGTGTTATTAGTTAATCCAATATTTACTGGAGAACTCAAATTATTTTCATTTATATTACTGGGTATAGGGAAATCTCCCTTCATAACATCTCCAGCCTGATGGATGATATCCTCTGCTGAACGACCTGTTTTAGAGAAACTTTGAGAAGGATTTGTGAATACAAAAGTCATTTTTTTATTTCCTAAATTTTCAATTTATTATAATAATACGATTTTTTATTAATAATTAATTTTTTATTGTTACTTTTTCTCTTTTAAATTTAGGCTGTAATTCACCAATATCATGTCCTTCTGAGTAAAAGACTTCCTTTGAAACAGGATCTAATTTATATTCGTTATCATCTTCACCAATTAGTCTATTGTCTTTTTTATCCTTGCCTTTAGGAAAAGGATTAACTGGTTTTGATATTTCTATTGTTTTATTTTCAAGTTTTTTTTTACAATCAGGGCAATCAATATCATCTTTTTCGGCATAAATTGTTCTTAATGTCTTTAGTGCAGATTCTGATATCATGATTTCTTTTTTCTTGCTTGCATAAGCTTTTGTATAATCATCATTGAATTCGTGTCTACTTTCTAAAAGTTTTTCATATCCAGATTCAGTAGGATAAACAGGGGAATGAGAATGTTCTCCATCATTAAGATTCATTGTTTTTTCAGTATTACTTCCAATTATTTTTCCACCTGAATTTTCAATATGATCTTCTACCCAACCATCATAAAACTTATCTACTTCTGCATCTTCCCATTCGGCCTGTCCGGGAATAAGGTCTCTAGCTTTTGGTGATGATCTGTATTCTTTTCTATCTACTGAGTCAAAATCATAGAATAAATCATTATAAAAATCTGTTTTAGGCATAACACGAGATTTTTGATTATTACTATCTTCATCGTCTTTCTTGTCTTCGACATCTTTACTAACTTGGATTCCTTCAGGATAAGTCATATTCTTCTCAGAATCCATTTTGGCCATTTCTCCTCTAGGAGAACGTCTATATTCACGAGCTTCTTTTAAGAAAGGATTCTTACTCGATTGCTTTAAATCATCTTGACGATTTTCCCAATCAATATTCTCATCAGTGCATTTTAAATCATCGGTTCCTTCATTTGATTGTGATTCTTTTAGAAATGGGTTAATACTTCTATATAATTTAGATTCTTTTAAGAAAGGATTTTTTTTAGCCATTGGTCCAACATCTCCATCGGGTAATTTAGGAAATATGCCTTCAGTAATTTCTTCCATATTTTCCATTGTTATTTGTTTCAAGTTATTGAAGAAGATTTCCTTTTTTCCCTCATCAAAAGATATCTCAATATTTATTCCAGATATCATTAAAGCTTTCTGAATGATACTATCAACCCTTTTACTCATTATTTCATGTATTTTTGGGCCATTAGGCACCATTTTCCCAGTTTCTATTATTTTTTTATTTAGATATTCATGGATATTATCAAATATAATTTTTCTTACAACACTATATGGTATTTGAGTTTTTTCCTCAAAAATATCCTTAAAATTTTTACCAAATCCAAAAATAGATTCTTTTATAAATGGATTACGCATAGAAATACTCCTTACTTCTTCTGTATCGTTGGACATTAGTCTTTCTTTTGGGTCTTTCCTATATCTTTTATTAATATTTTTTAATTTAAATATTGTAGGATCATTATCAACGTTAGCCTGATCCGATAGTTCTTTTCCCTTGTCTGCTATTGACTGAGCTGATGTTGTCATTTTAGTTCTTAAAGCATATTCAGATCCTTCGTTTCCACACTGGGTACAAATAAGTAATGTATTTCTGAAACTATCTTTATTGTATACAGAAAATTTATGACCACCACATTTTGGACACGTATACTTTTCTTTGTTGTTATCCATGTTTTATTAATCCTGCCTTAATTAAAAAATCTTTATCTTCAGATGTAATTATAATAGCCATAAATGGACTTGTTTTATTAAATTTCATTACATTATATATTGAACCGAAATTAGAAAAGGGAACGATAGTTATTCTTGGAATAGATACATCATCTACCCAGTATTTTTTAGAATAAGCAACATTATTTTTCATACAAGCAACAGAATCTGCTGGAGTATAAATAAGAACAGAGTCTAAAAACTTCATTTTTCTTTTGCTCTTCTTCTGAGATAGCTTGTACCAGTTATTTCTAGAAGCTATAATATCATTATCATCTTCTTCCTTATCTAAAATAGAACCATCATTTGTTCTAGTCCTTTTTTCTCTTGTTTTACCAACTGTATTATTAGGAGAAAACCACATTCTTAAACTTTCTCCTAGAAAATTAATATCTAAATCATCTGGTATTTGTTTAAAAATAGTACTAAGTAGTGAAACTGCTTTTACTCCAAATCCAAACATCCCAGTTCCTAGTCTTCTGTCGGGGATTCCACCAATTATGGCATTACTTAAATGATAAGCCATTTCTTTTGTAGATATAAAATTTTTATCATCTGCATCTTCTGGTTTCGCTTGATATTTGTTCATTGTTAGAATTGAAATAATTTGTCTTAATTGAGGTTCAAGGAAAGTCCCTTTTGCTTGAGTATGCTTAAGGATAGCAGAAGATGTTTTTTCATCAGATATAAGGAACTTGAGTAGAGTATCCATACCTGCTGGATAAGTCCCTTCATAAAATTTTTCTTTAATTTTATATGGTTCTCTAAAACGAGAAGATAACCCATCTATTTTGGGAGTTATATATCTTTCTACATCATCTAAGCTACTATCATTTATTAAATTAACAATAAAGTCTTTACTGGCACCCATTATTTTTGCCATATCAGAATAAACACCATCAAGATTTTTTTGGCCATTTTTTCCATAGATTCTTTTTCTCTGAGCTATTTTGAAAAATGTATCCAATTCATTTTTTAGGGCCATTTTTGCTACTTCAATATCATTGATTTCAATATCAAAATCTTTTGATATTGAATCTTTCATCATGATATATAAGGCATAATCTTCAATTGGATTTAACGTCTTGTAACCATTTATTTTTAATTCATTTTTAAATAAAAGATTTATTTCGTTAGGAGTAATTTCGTTTTCGTTATTTCTTTTAATAGCTGAATTAATTGCTTCTTTAAAAGAATCTATATATACAAATTTTGTTGATCTGGCTGATGAGTCTTGTTTGTTTTTCCCTTTATAATAATCGTCTACTAATGAATTTTCTCCCCTTTCATCGCGACTACGATAGTCTCTGTCTATAGTTTCCATTAAATTTGGTTTACTTCTAAAACTTCTCAGTATATTTTCAAACATTGATGCCAAATCTTTTGTACTTGCATTATAAGCAAAGAAATCTCTATCTTCTACCATTCCTTTTTCGTTTTCTAAAAATTGAATACTAAGAGCATTTACTATCATTTCTGTTTTATGCCTAAAATCTTCTAATTCAGCAATAGTAGATCTTGTACCCTTTTTCGGTTGCTTAATCGGCATAGGTATTTTTATAGTTTCATTCTTAAGAAAATCATTCATAATTAATTTTATATTTTCTTGATATTCTTCTTCAGTTTCTTCTTCTTTTGGAGGATTTTCTTTTAACAAATATTCTCTAACTAAATTTTGGATAAATCTATTTATATTATCACTAGCATCTTTTAACTGATGACTTGATAAGAAATGAATATATTCTAGAGGGAAATCTTCATTTATATTTTGTTTATTTAATAATGGAGCTATTTGTTCATATTTTATAGCAGAAGTGCTATATGTATTGTATGAATGGAACATTTTATTCCATCCTTGAGTAGGCATGTCAGGTGGTAATATTCTAAAAAATTCCTTGAATGCAAAGAATTTTTTTATCTCATCAATATCGAGATCTGTATCGTTAGATATTTCTCGTAATGAATTCATCCTTTCCTGATCATTTTCAATTGTCTTTTTTAAATAACCAATAACTCGATGAGAAGAATTGATTAATTCATTAATTTCTGGTGAACTTGTATCCTCATATATTTCATTATTTGATCCTATTTTCAACATATCCTTAAAATCAGATTTAATAAGTTCCGGATCAATTCCTTCTTTTATCATGTTTTCAACTACTTTTTCGAATGTCGAGTTTAAATAAGACTCATATTTTTTGTCGGAATAAATTGGGTTATCTGATGTCCACTGATTTATCGTCTCGCCCTGAAATTTTACAGGAGAAAATCCCCAATATTTATTAATATCTCCCTGTGTCATTTTTTCTGTATTAAAAAAGTTCTTAATTAAATCTTCATAATCACATCCGCCTTCTGCGTTACAGTCATGAGATATGACTTCTTTTGCCATTGGAGATAAAGTAACTAAAACATCTGCCGGGATTGGTTTGTCTGGATATGCTTTAGAATTATATTTTGCTAGACCAGTATATGGATCTTTATAATAGTAGTTATCATCGTTAATTTCGTCTTGGCCCAGAAGCATAGATGAACCTTTTTCTGGTCTAAAACGTCCACATTTTGGACAGAAATATTTTAAGTTAGCCCAGTTATCAGGTATTCTTATTAATTCTCTCTGTAATTGATAAAGAGCAGCTCCCTGATTTATAGCAGAATAATATTTCATTTGGTCTCTATCAAACATATCTTCAAAGACTACTTCTGTATCTATATTATTTTCACTAGCATTTGCATATATATTATTTACTAACTGGCTGGCTTCCTGACCAAAATCAACTTCACCATTTTTTATTTTTTTTATAATATCTCCTAAATTCTCATCACTTTTGGGGTCACTAAATCTATCTCCATAAACTATTGTAGAAAGTTTTTTAATATTTATATACATCTCTTGACCAATAGTTTCGGAAAGATAGAATCTATACATATAACCAAATAAATCTTGAAAAATTCTATCATAAAAATCTAAAGTATTTATTCTTCTAGACAATACTTTATCTCCAGCTTTGTCTGATTTTGATATTTCTTCTAATATTTCATTATTTGCATTAATAATAGTCTCTCTAGAAATTATTCCGTTTTTAACCTTGTCAAAAACATCATTTCCTAATTTATTTTTTATTCTGTTCCTAATCATTAAATCGATATAATCTGTATATTTTTTCCCACAATAATTTTCAAATCTATCATGAAATTTTTCTAATGTTTCTACAGTTATTTGAGAACCTTTTGATATTTTTTTATTATTACTAACATCAAAGCCTTCTTCTCCCAATTCGATTAAAGGTTCTATATTATTTCTAAAAGTTTCTAATGTTTCATTAAACATATCTGATAATTCATAAAGGAAATCCATTTTATCAATAAGAGGTTGTCCGTAGTCATCTATTGGATAAACAAAAACGCCATCCAATACCTCATATTTCTTCCCATTATCAACTATTTCGTAGACTCTTTCATTCACTGATTTTTCATTAGTTATTGGATCTGCTACTGTTGGCAATTGATCGGTATTTTCTATTGGGACAGATTTATTCCCTCCTAAGAAAAGCACTCCTTCTGATCCTAACTTTGAAGTAATTTCCCCAATCAACTGATCTGGATTGCTATTGAAAGTATTTTCAATATTTTCAATATATTTCATTCTTGGAGAATCCATTGGTTCGTCTGAATATATTTCAGTTATAATATCACCAATATCATCAATAATGTCTTGTTTTAAATCTTCGTTATTTGGAGATAAGTTTAGTTTTTCAAGCAATAAACATAGTTTACCATCAATCTTTACCCTTTTATTGATCATTTCTATAATTTCTTGATTAGGATCATTTTGAGCTTCTATCTTTATAGCAGTTTTTACTATATTATCAAAATTGTTAAAAATATATTCTTTTGTTGTTCTAGAAAGAGATGATATTTTTTTTACTAAAATAGATTTTTCCATTCTTTATTCCTCAAACTTTTTTTATTTTTACCAAGTTTTTTTAGGTTCTCTTACTTTTTCCCAGCTTCTATCGTCTTCTCTACTTCCCCTTGATTGAGTGGAATCGGAGATATCTTTCTTTATAGATGATTCTTTTTTTGACTCAATAGGATTTTCTGGAACTTTAAATATACCATTTAAATCAATTTTAGTTTTAGGTAGTTTATCACTCACAAAATCTTTAGCTAAAGTTATATTTTCTTTACGTATAGGCATTTCTTTGTTTTGATTAGAATAGATTTTTTCGGACTCTATATCTTCCCATCTTCTATTATCATTTCTTTGATTTTCATAAGATTGAGCCATTACTCGATCTAAATTTATCTTCATTTCAGCAGCTTTTATCCCAGCTTCTTTGCTTTTTTCTGCTTGTTCTTTAATGATTTTTATTTGTGGAATATTTACTTTAGGTAATTCTGAAGGAGAAAAAGCACTTTTATTTGGCGTAAAACCCATCATTGTAGCACTAATATCTTTTGTCGTTAATGATTTTTGTTCGACTTCCCAATCTCTTGATGGTTTCCCCTTTTTAGAAATATTTTTTCTATATTCTTTGCCAGCAGAAATAACATGATTGGTAAAATCTGAATTTTTATTAGAAGCTAAAGCTTCTGGATTAAAAATACTATTAAGAGAATTACTAAGAGTAGAAGAACCACCATAATTGTTTTCTATTCCAGATCGTGAAGGATGGATAGAATTAATCCCAACTACAGTTTCACTGGCCTTTTTAGATGGAGTTATTGTTTCCCAATTAGTATTTTTTATATCCTTACTCTCTAGTGAAGATAGATTATTGACTGTGATTTCTTTAATAGGTCCACGAGCCTTTTTTTCTATTTTATCAGGAGTATTTTCTTTTACCTTAAAAGCTTCGGCTAATTTTTCTTTTAAATTTTCAGTTTTAGATTTATCTTCATTAAAACCAGTTATTATATTTCCTGTCATAATATGTGTATTACCCATTTTTTATTCTCCTAATTACGATTTGAACCCATCAGAAAAAACGTCTTTTCTTTTGTTTCCATCATCATTTTTTTTTGTTGGCCTTTTGTACCAATTTTTAACATTATCATCATTTTCCTTTTTTATCTCATTTTTGACTTCTTCTTTTTTTTCCTTTTTCTCAGAATCAAATTCTTTCTTTGTTTTTTTATTAGGTTTCATGTCTTTTGGGCAAGTTTCAACATCGTCTGTGGCCATATCCACAGAATACTCATGAGGGAATAGCTTATCCCAATATCCAATTACTTTTTCTCTTTCTTTATCGCTTAAAGCCATTATTTTTCGATATAATTCTACATTTAATTGAGAATCTTTCATATTCTCCGCAGTTTTATTCATTTTATTACTCCTTGCCTCAACTATTGGGGAAAATTCATTACATTTGCCTCTAATGTCTCCTTTAAAATACAAGGAACTAGATATTTTATGATTACCATATGGACAACTTCCTGTCGCATAATAAACACAACTAAGACATATTTCTCCAACCGTAACTGTTAATGGCCCTTCATTTACTGGCATTTTTATTATCCTTTTTTAGTCCTTCTGTTTTTATTATATTAATTGGTATCCATGTATTATTAATTTTATTGGAATTAGATGTTTTCATTTTTAATGAAAGAGCCGGGAATTTTTTAATAAAAATATCCAATATCTTAATGTCAGTTATAAATTGGATATATTTTCTGTCAATCGGAGTTTTTAATATAATATTTTCATTATCATCAATTGGTTTATCAAATTTACTCTTCTCCAGAAGAGACAAGCTTTCGGAAGTCATAGAATATGAGAATATTTCCATAAAATCTTTTGCTAAATAATAAAAATCAGATACTAATTTTGGTATCATATTATTGTCACCAATATTAGCAATCTCTGTTTTTAGATTATTCATTGCGTTATATTTTTCATTAAGATTTTTCGCTTCATTCGCATCTATACCAATAAGCCCTCTTTTTTTATAATCCATCGATTGAGTGTCTTGGCTATTATCGTATGTTTTTTTGAAAGAATTGCCTCCAGAAGCTTCTTCAAATATAGTTATTATATCATCAGCATCATATACAATATTATCTATAGCTGAATTTAATCTAAACCATAAATCATTATTAAGAACTTTTTCTACATTATATATATATGGAGATAATGATGTTCCTCCATTAAGCTTTTTATCTAATTCGTCAGACAAATTAACAAGTCTATTAACTAAAGAAGCATCTCTGAAATTTGATTCAGCCAAATCTTCAGCAGCTTCCATACATTTATAATAAATTTTATTAGCATCAGAAATTGTCATGTAACCTAAAGTTTTCTTTGCCATTCCAGAAATAAAGAAATTAGCAAGATCAATTATTTCTTGATAAGATTGCATGTGTTTTTTATCTATAACAGCCAAATCTTCTGCTCCAGAAACATCATTACCAGCAGATATGTCTAAAAATAAATTTTGAAATCTAGGATCAAACTTATTGATAGAAAAATTTTGTTTATCAACATTATCGTCAAAATTATTACTATAAAACTTTGAATATAAATCATAATTTTTGAATTTTGGACTATTCTTATATAACTTTTGATTTAATTTATTCAATAAAATAGGATCTATTGATGATTCTTCTTCTTCTGAAGAAGAATTATTTTTTCTTATTGTTTCAATGAAGTCTTTTATTTTATTATTTATTAGTGCTTGAGGAGAATAAACACTTACTCTAACATTTCTTGTTACATTAGAAATTGTGTCAAGAAATTCAGATAACAATATATTGTATCTATTATTTAATAGCATTTCTTTTTCTTCGTTACTACCATTAATTAATATATTTATAATACTTCCACCATCTACTTTCTCATTATTTTCTTGCTCATCCCAATAAACGGATGAGTCTTTGCCTTTTAAAATAGTATTGAATGCGTTTAAAAAACCATATAAATTAGGAGCATCTTCAATTGAATTGTTGTCCCCAGATAAAACGTATCCATAATCCAACACGTCTCTTATAACAGAGATCAACTCCTCTAGAGTTGATGAATCTACACCAATAGCCTCTCCAATTAATTTATCAATATCTCCTCTTACATCACCAATACTCTCTAAAATTGTTGCCATTTCAGAATTAATGTCTATGGCTATATTTTGTATATTTTCTAATAAATCTACATCAGACATTTGTAAAGGGAAACCCATCTTTTCTGTATTTTCTGTATTTTCTGAATCAATATTTTCTGGAGTTTTCTTTTGAAAATTCTTTATTAATATTTGTATTTGAGGTTTTAGACCATCTAGAGAATTTCTTATATCAGCAAGACTTCCTACATATGGCTGTAATTGAGGATAGGACCTAAGCATTTCATTCATCTTTTCCTCACCCAAAACAGCGTATTTTTTGAAAAAATTGTCAAGTAATCCACCTTGCAAATATTCTGAAATCTTATTTATCTTAAATGACATTTATTTGTTCCTCTATTTACTATATAAAAATAATTGATTTTTCTCAATAAAAGTACACAATACCTCTGTTTGATTTTTTCTTTAAATATTTATCTTATTCCTCTATTTTTTTAATTTTAAGATTCGAAATATGAATTTGCACTTTTCTTTACTTTGTCTAAACATTTCTCATGTATTTTTCTAGCTGTCTCATGAGACATTTTTTTTATCTCACCGATTTCTCTCCAAGATTTATCAGACGAATATCTTAATTTGAATATATCTTTCTCGTTTTCATCCATTTTTTCTATTTCGCTCATAATAAAATCTATCTTATCTTTTCGATCTATATCCATAATATCAAAAGAAGAATAAGAATCTGAAAAATCAATTTCAGAAAAACATATATCATTAATCCTTTGTAATTCTAAAATATACTTTTCAGGGCAAGACATAAGAACACTTAAATCTTTAATAGATGGGATAGAACCATTTTCTTGAAATTCATTGTCAATAATTTTGTTCAATTTTATTGATTGATAAATTTTATTGTGGGGGATATGTATTTTCGATGAATTTTTTCTGAGGAATTGTTTTATACTGTAGTTTATTTGTAATCTTGCATAATAAGAAAATTCGATCCCTTTGTAAGGATCGAATTTATCTATAGACTCCAATAAACCAACTATGCCTTCTTGGAGAATGTCTTCAGGCATTATATTAGAAAAGTTACTTAAAAAATAATATTTATTAGCTACCTTAACTGTTAATTTAAGATAAGATTTAACTATTTTTTCTTTTGTTAAAGAACTAATTGATTCTTTAAAAATTTTCCTTTCTTCGTCTTTATTTAGATTTTCATAAATAAAAACATCTTTATAGTAATTTAATAGCATATATAATCATATTTTTTTCCTAATAGTATGCCGATTTTTTCTATAATTACTGGGCTATAATGTCAATAGAATACCCATTTCTGCTTATATTTGGAGATCCGTCTATCTTGTGAGGTATTTTTATAGATTTTGTTATTGATAAAATCATATTAGTAAAAGAATTCATATGAGTAGTGACATCTTGTCTTTTATTAGTTGACTTTATAGTCAATTTTACTTTATGACCACTTTCTAGGAATTCATCGATATGTTTAGATTTGAAATCTATATCGTGCTGGCTAGTCTGAAGAGTAAATCTAATCTCTTTTAATTTCGTTACTTTACCTTTAGATTTCTTCATCTTTTTCTTTTTTTCAAATTCAATTTTCTTAATATCCATTATCTTGCATATAGGAATTTCATGATCACTCATTTGGACAAGATCCATTCCTAAAGACTCAGCTTCTCTTAATGCTAACTCAAGGGACATTTCTCCTTTGTTTTCTCCATCAATATTTATGAGAATAACATTGATTGACTGAATCTCATTATTCGTTTTTTTCATATTTTAAAATCTCACGTTTTCCTTTTTTTTATTTATACGATTTTTATTAATGTAATTTAATGATTTTTTTAAATCATTTAAAAGCAAATCTCTTTTTTCATGATCATATGAGATATGGTGAGGATGAAAAGTAGAAATTATTGGTAAAACAACATCCATTTTATTATCAAACCAAAATGGGCTTTCTATATGTATATTTTCCAATCTCATGTCACCAATACCATCATCTCTAAATAATAAAGATCGAGAAGAATATAAACCTAACGCTACAATTATATTCGGAGATATAATTTCTATTTGTTTTTTTAAAAAATAATTACATCTCGTAATTGGAATTATGTCTGTAGAAGAATTGTAACTATTATGACATCTAATAATGTTGGTAAGATAATAATCTTCTTCACTTATTCCTATTTCTGAAAAAATTTCATTCATTAAATCGTAATTTTCTTTCGAAAATGGTGAATTAGAATAATCATCATTCCTAGGAGAATCTGCAATAAACATTATTTTTGCATTAAGACTCCCTTTCCCATGCAATTTCTTTTTATTGATATCAAAAAGTGAACATTTTTCACAATTTAATACCAATTTTTCTAAACCATTCATCGCCATCTCTTTTTCTTCAACATCAAGAGAAGCTCCCATCAGTGTTTTCGACATTTTTTAAATCCTTTTCAGAGTTATTTGTTTTAATTCTATTTATTATATCTGAAGTTGAAATACCAGAAAACTTATTTATAATATACAATTTACCTCCTAAATCTTCAACAACTTTCTTTTCTATACAATTGTCGCCATAAAAAGAATCGTTTACATGAATATCTGGCTTTGTTATTCTAATGAAATTTTCTGGCGTATCTTCTTCATATATATATACGAAATCAACGTAAGGCAAAAAAATCAAAGATTCTGCTCTTTCTTTTTGATTGAGAATAGGTCTTCCCTCGCCTTTAAGCCTTTTAACTGATTTGTCTGAATTTAATCCAACGACAAGAATATCGCCAGCACATTTAGCCTTGTGAAGAATCTTGAAATGATTTAAATGAATAATATCAAAACACCCATTTATAGTGACTATTTTTTTTGTTTTTCTCAGTTTATCAATCTTTTCTGAAAAAAAATCTTTATTATCCTCTGTAAAAATCTTTATCATTTAAAAAGTGACTTTATCCATTGTAAGAATGTTCTCTTTTTCTCTACAGGGACATCCATCCCTTCAAAATTACTGAATATAGGCAAACCATTGCCATAATCATTATCAAAACCTACTGGACCCATATCGATAGAAATTCTCTTCAAATGTTCTCTAACATCATCTGTGTTATAAATAGGAGTGTCTCCCTGATCTTTTTTGTGTTTTGATAGAATAAGAGCCACTATTCCAGCAACGATTGGACAGGCCATTGAAGTGCCTGACATGGAACAATAACTATTGTTGAGATAAGTAGAAACAATATCGACACCAGAGGCAGCAAAATCAAGCTGAGATCCTCTATTAGAAAAACTAGCTCTCCTTTTCCTAGAATCTATTGCGCCAACGGATATAGTTTCTTTCATGCATGCGGGAAATCCTACTTCGGATGCATCCTCATTTCCAGCAGCACAAATTATAATAATTCCCTTATTATACGCTAATTTTATGGCATTTTTAGTCAAAGGGAAAGCAGATTCTGCTTTTTTGGGGGCACCCAATGACATGTTTATTATATCTATTTTTTTATCAATACACCATTCTATAGAATTAGCAATAGATTCGTCAGAGCCAGAACCAGAATCTCCAAGAGCTTTTGCTATATATAATTTGCTTTTAGGAGCGATCCCGACTACACCTTCTCCATTTTCTTCTGCTGATACAATTCCTGCGGTGTGAGTTCCATGTCCTACAATGTCTTTTACTGGATATCCAGTAAAATCAGCATGATCAACTATTTGATTTTCTAAATCCTTATGATTTGGCAATCCTGTGTCAACTATAGCAACTTTTACATTTTCTCCCTTAGTAAATTTCCAAGCCTCTGGAATATTATGTATTTTATGACCATAATTTTTAACTTCAGATAAAGTCATCATCTTATACTCGACTTTATATGGCGGAAGAGTGAATACTGGTTTGTCCATTTTTTTTATGCCCTCTCATAGAATAGTTTATAATATTTCCTATTCTTTATTTATGAAAAAAAAACCTTGAAACAAAAATATTTCGTCAAATAATAATTATTTTTTTCCCATCTTTAAGGACATCATATTTGGATATTTTATTACCATATTCTGATACAAAATCTCCAAAATTATCTCCACATGAAGTACATGTTTGATTAGCATATTCAGATGTTTGAAAAGTAAATCTTCTCTCTTTTATTGCATTGCATATTTTCTTAGATAAATTATCTGGGTCTATAGCTTCTATTAAATTGTAAAAAAAATCTTCGTCTATTTCTTCTTCATCTATTATGTCGTATATTTCAGATCTATTTTCTAAATAGTTTTTTATTATATCTTTTATTATATCTTCCATTATTTCTCTCCTAATATTTAAAAAAACGTTATAATCCTAGATTTAGAGGTAAAATATCCTATAAATAAGAATACATTAATGATACGATATTTTATTGATTATAAATTTTAAGGCGGTTTGTTTCTTATGAGTAATCTTCTCAAAAGAATAGTTGTTTCACAAGTCCCAAATGTTCTCATTGAAGATTTATCTATTATCCTTAGAGGTAAGGGTGATTCTATTAATTTACTAGAACCAGACGTTAAGGGTAGACCAAAAAGGACTCTAGAACAAATTTCTCACAGTACATCATTAGATAGACTTGTAAAAGCAGGTAAATTAAAGCTTTATGATGAAAATGGAACAGAATTAACAGGAACTGATGCCTTAAAGGCAACAGAAGTAGCTACACTCCACGACATCACGTCATCAGGAGGAGCAGTAGCTTCTGTAAATGGAGAAATTGGTGTTGTTTCTTTATCTACCGCCGATATTCCAGAAAATACAAACCTTTATTATACAGATTCAAGAGTAACTAATTTAATAAATAATACATCAATTAACGATCTTTCTGATGTAGATACAACTGGATTCTCTTTATCAATCAATGATATTCTTCAATGGAATGGGAACGTTTGGAAGCCAAGCACATTATCAGAAGCAGCATTAACGAGCTTTGTTGATTTAATAGATACTCCAAATACATATATTGATAAAGGGAATTTCTTATTAAGGGTAAAATCGACCATAGACGGAATAGAATTTATAGATGGTAGTCTATTTTATGCTAGTGCATCACACTCTCATTCAATTTCTGATGTAACTGGAATAACAGCGACTACAGATGAAATAAATTTATTAGATTTAACTGGTCTTACTTCTGGATATGTCCTTCGTGCTTCTGATGCGACGACAGCATCTTGGTCTCAGTTAAAAACATCAGACTTAAATAATGACAGCAGTTTTATTTCAAATATATCTACATTTACAACTTCAGATTTAACAGAAGGAATAAACCTTTATTATACTGATGAAAGAGTCGATGATAGGGTTTCATCTTTGATCCAAAATGGAACTGGAATATCTTGGGTTTATGATGATGGGTATAATACTTTAACTCCGACTATGAGTCTTTCTACTTTTTCTTTAACAGATATGGGAACAGCTAATCATAGTGATTTGACTTTAGACGACGGGACAAATCCACATAATACCACAAAAAGTGATGTTGAATTAGGTGATGTAGAAAATACTGCATTATCAACATGGGCTGGATCTTCTAATATAACTACAGTTGGAAATTTAATATCATTATCTACACAAAATGGGATAGATATAGATATTGTTGATGACCCTTCTTCACTTTCTGGATCAGTTAGTTCTGGCGGAAATATAGATGATGGAAATCATTATTATTCTGTTACTTTTATAACAGAAATAGGAGAAACACATTCGTATTACAGTAAAAATATAGTAACTGGCAATGGAAACAATACAGTAACGTTAACCATCCCTATATCTTTGGATAATCGTGTCATTGGAAGGCGTATATACAGGACAAAAGCAAACGATAGCTCCTATCATGAATATTTTCTTATTGATATAAACAATAATATTGATACAGAATATGTTGATATCGCTTCCGATTCAACATTATCTGGAGATATAGGGTTGTCTTATTTTAGAGCAAATACAACATCAAACTATATAACGGTAAAAAATACAAAAGTAATAATAACTGACGAAAAACTAACATTGATTGGATTTGGGTCGGGAGTTAATTTAACTTCTGGAGGAAGAAATACTTTTTTTGGCAGCTATTCAGCATATAATCTCACTTCAGGAAATGATAATTTTTATGCAGGATATAAAGCTGGTTATGGCGCAACATCGGGAGTGAATAATTCTGGGATCGGATCATATACAATGACATCAATTAGGACAGGATCAAATAACACATCTTTTGGAGCATATAGCCAGTATTATGTCAACGATGGTTCATATAATACTTCTATAGGTTATTATTCTCTAAGAGGATCATCTGGTAATATAAATAACAGAAATACTGCCATTGGCGCTAGATCTTTTGGAAATATCTCAAATACAGGTTCTTATAATATAGGATTAGGATATAATTCTGGATATTATGAAACTGGTTCTTATAAATTAATAATTGATTCTATTGATAGAGGAGATGAATCAACATCGAGAGAAAAGGCATTGATTTATGGAATTATGGATACTTTTTTAACTAATCAAATTATATGTTTGGGAGGGGGGGGAAGAGTAGGGATAAATACAATTTCTCCAAATAAAGAACTAGATGTTTACGGTGATGCAAATATATCTGGAGATATATTTGCTTCAAATTTAAATATTTCTTCATGGGACAATCATTTAATAAATGTAAATAATCCGCATTCAGTAACAAAAGAACAAATCGGCATTTCATCAACTTCAGATTTAATAGAAGGCACCAATCTTTATTATACCGATGAAAGAGTCGATGATAGAGTCAATGCATTAATTCAAGATACGACTAAAATATCTTGGACTTATGATGATGTGGCTAATACTTTGACTCCAGCTTTAAGTTTAATTTCTTCTGATGTTGGATTAGGAAATGTAGAAAATACTGCATTATCAACATGGGCAGGAAGTTCAAATATAACTACTGTAGGCGTATTAACAGGATTGTCAGTTACTAAAACAAATACAGCAAATGCGTCCGTTTCTGCTGCTACCATTACTCTTACTCAGACCCCTTGGACGTTAACGAGTAAGATATCTATTGGTCTGGATGTAAATACTTCGATAACAACAAATAATGACGGAACAGGAAGCGTCATCTATGGGCAAAGGATAATAAATAGCTATACAACAAGTTCTGTACCAACTGTACATGGTTTATCCATTGGATTTGATTTTCAGAAATGGGGTGGATCTTTAACAACTTATAGAGGGTTATATCTTCCAACAACAACATATTCTGCTAGTCCAGCAACTATCACTAATTACCATGCAATTTATCAAGAACATTCTGTAGCTCTCAACTATTTCGCAGGTAAAGTTGGAATTGGTGTTATTTCTCCATCATTATCACTAGAGGTTTCTGGAGACGTGAGCATCACAGATGATCTAACTGTTGATACCGACACACTTATTGTCGATTCTACAACAGGTCAAGTAGGAATTGGAATTAACGCACCATTGCACAAATTACATGTTGTGGGAGATATTGAATTTGGGTCTGGCGCAAACGAAAAGTTGTATTCATATAATTCGACGAGATCACAATATGGAAGCATACAACTCTACAACGCTTCTACTGGTGATGTTACAATTACCACGACATTTTCCGCTGGCGATATTAATTTAACATCAGGGACAAGTGGAAATGTTGTAACGAATAAAGGATTGATCGTTGGGACTGATTTGTTGGTAACTGGAAATGTTGGTATTGGTACAGATTCACCACAAACATTAACTCACATTTATGGATTGACACCTATTTTAAGATTGCAAGACACGGGTGTCGGTATCGCAGAAATTACTAAGGATATGGCTGGTTTAGAACTTATTTCATATGGAATTAATTCAACTACAGCTAAATATAGCTCTGCAATTAAATTTATGTCTACTGATCCACAATTGACAACAGAAAATCCAAAATTATTAGCTGGTATTTTCCCTCGTGGGACAGAGGCATATGAGGCTGATACATCTGGTGGTATGGCAATTGACTTCGCTACGACACCTAATAACGCAGGTGCAATAAACGTTCCTCTTGTGAGAATGACTATTGACAAGACTGGTTATGTCGGTATCGGCAAAACGGTGCCATCAACTCTTTTGCATCTATCGTCAGCAGACACTACATTGACTATTGATGGGACTACTGATAATGCAATTCTTGTTCTAAATTCTGGATTAGATTCTGGAGGAGAATATTCATCTATACAATTTAAATCGGCATCAAATACAAAATGGTCTATCGAAAAAAATACATCTGACCATTTGAATTTTTATGACAACGTTGGAAGTAGAGCAATTATTACCGCTTATTCTAATAGTCATTTAGTTTTAATGCCTACATCAGGCAATGTAGGAATCGGTACAGCTACGCCAGCCGTTTCATTGGATAATGCTGGTGAATATTTAGGGAATCAATATATTGGATTTTCTCGTACAGCAACAACACCCAACGCACGGGCATATTTTGGTTATAATTCAATATCTACAAACGCCGTTATTCAAGGTATCTCCGGAAAAGGAATTGAATTTAACGTCAACAATAACACATTTGGTTCTGGAACTGCCATGTCAATCGATATAAATGGGGTAGTAACATGCAATGATAATTTGTCTGTCGGAGGAGATATTCTTGTTACAGGTGGCAATGTTTCAGGGATAACATATCTTAATTTAAAAGCTGGAGCAAATGTCAGTATTTTTGCAGAGAATACAGAAGTATTTGCATGCACAAAAACAGGATACAATGAAACTAAACAATTATTAAGGCCGTCAACAGACAATACCATAGATTGTGGTAGCTCAGATCATAGATGGGCAAATCTTTATTCAAACAATGTTATTGCAAATGCCCTCAAAATTGATGGAACAGCAAATAGAGGCGTTTGGGGAGTAAGTACGACAGCTACGTCGTTTGGTAACGATAATAACACTTACTGGGATATGAGGTCAGGCACTTCATATTTAAAGATATCTGGAAATTATGCTTATACAATAGCCTCTACTGGAATAAATCCATATAGTACTGGAAACATTAATCTAGGGACTGCTACAAGACCTTGGTATAATTTATATTTAAAAGGATCAATAATAAGCAATACGACTCTATCTATCTCGGCAACTTCAGTAAGCGTTCCAAGCAGTTTTTATGTATCAGGAGTCGGATCTGTTTTAGATTCTGATGCAAAATTTATAATTCATGGACATACAGTTAATGAATTACTGGAAGAGGTATATACTAATGCGGGAGCAGAAACAGAAGTTCATGAAGACAGATATCAGCATACTTTTACTGGTAGTTTCTATGGTAGTGTATGGTCTACTTTAGGAACAATAGCTCTTGTTCAGCCAGCATCTGCTAGTAAACGAAGAGATTATTATATTACAGTTAAAATAGTTATTATGCCAAATCCAGCGGCCACTAATGGAGCCATAGCAACATTGAGTATTCATTGCACTACAACATCGGATGCGGTAACACAAGTAAGCACTAATATAGATATTAATCATCAAACAAGTATGTCTCCTGCTATTTCCTTTTATTCGTCTATCTCCGGAAATTCTCTTGTAATTAGTGCTGGATATGTTACATTCCCGTATGTTTGTAAAGTCGTTTCTGCATCACATGTTCTTTGGAGTGAATATAGTTTCTGATTTTAAAGGTAAAAATAATTGATAAAAAGAATAAAATAAAAAGTAATATTTAATAAAGAGAATAATTTTATGCAAAATATCAACATACAAAATAATACTGGTACCGTAAATATCTATGGCAATCCAGAATTAGAGTCTGAAAGTAAAGCACATAGAGAATTAACTATTGCTGCTGTCGATAAGTATAGTTCACCATTACATGTGGATTTAGATATGACTCCTTGGGGAGACAATAAATATAGAATATCATTTCATTTAAAAAATCTTCTTATCGGTCAAGTTATGCAACACGAACATCTTACCTTTTCTTCAAAAGAAAAAACAGAAGAAATGATGGATAGTATTTATAATTTTTTAAAAGAAATAAAAGAAGATTCTGAAAAAAACTATACTCATAGTGCAATTATTGTCCCAAATATCAGAAAAAAGATGGCTGAATTTAAAGTAAAAAGTGAACTTCAAGACCCAGATTCACTAGATTTAAGAGTTAGATGTGATAATCCTGAAATTTATGAAGATTTTCAGGGGGGGAGGCCATCAGGTTTAGTTTTTCATCCAGTAGAAAGTCATTTTCCCGATCATGGTGGAATTCTTCAGGATTCTAGTGAATTTAAAAAAATAGCATCAAAAGAAGATAAAGAAGATTATAAGGATATAATTTCAGAAATATATAAAAATATAAATACAAATTTTATTTCTAATATAAAAGAATTTAACAGTTTTATAATTCATTTTGTTAATGATTCTGGATCAGTAGCTAAATATTTAGAAGGATCGTGCTGTTTACCAGAAGTAGGAATAGACATAGAAGGAACAATGAACACATTGAAAGAAATGAATAATGATTTAGAATACGATGAAATTGATCTTAAAAAAGAATTTATTTTAATTCTCCTAGCTTCTATTGTAAAAGAGTTATATAAAGCAATTAAAGAATCTCGCGAAGAAGAATACAACGAAGAAGAAGCTGATGACTTTGCTAAATATTACATTGAAAATAATAAAATAAAAGAAATAAAACATAGTAAAAAACAAAATAAATTGGTAAATATTAAAAAATCAAATAAAAATGATTGGATATATATTAAAAAAGAATCTTCTTCTATTTAAAATAATAAATTATTTTTTTCTTTAATTAGTTTACCAATTTTTTCTTTGGCACTTTTACAAAAATCATTATTTATATCAATTCCAATAAATTTTCGTCCAGTTTGAATAGCAGCAAAAGCTGTTGTTCCACTTCCTATGAATGGATCTAAAATTATGTCTCCTTCGTTTGAAAGCAAAAGAATGAGATCTTCAACCATTTCTTGAGGGTAAATTGCAGGATGGTTAGTGCCTTTTATAGTTTCTACCGGATATTCTATTACATCTTTTTTCATAGATTCACCATTCATTTTTATTATAGTAAATCCATTATTTTGTATTTGTGTATTCCTTCCCCCTTTTTGCCCTCCGTAGGCCAACGCATGAATCCCTCTTATTTTCATTCTAAAACTACATATTTTACCATATTCAATTTCTTTTATTGTCTTCTCTATTTCTTTTTTAGCATTATTTTTTTCTTTTTCAGTTAAATTAGATTCTTCTATTAATTTAAAATAACCTTTACCTATGTTTTTACTTTTATTTTTTACTTTCTTAATATTATTTTTTTGAAATTCAGAAATATTATAAGTATTTTTACTACTTAACGCAAAATGAAATAATGGTTCTTTACTGGATACAAGTCTTTTTTTATTAGGGCTGGGAGTAGGGTTTAATTTAGACCATATAATATCATTAACGAGAATTAAAGGCAATTCTTCTAATGATTTTATTGCAAAACGATAGGGTATTAATAATAAAGACAAATCTTTATGTTTGTCTCCAATATTAATAATTATATTTCCACTTTTCTTTACAATTCGACAACACTCTCTCATGATATCTATAAGTTTTTCGATATACTCATCAACTGATTCTTCTCGACCTATTTCTTCGTCTGAGGTTGAATAATTTCTTAAATTAAAGTAAGGAGGAGAAGTAAAAACAAGATCAATAGAGTTGTCTTCTATTTTTTTTAATACATTCAAAGAGTTGCCATTAATTATTTTATTTATTAACATTTTTTATTTTTTAAAATATTCCTGTATATCTTTATCATTGAACTCTATTTGATCTATAGGAATGCACGTTTTACTACCTTTTATAGAAAAAAATAAATCATGATCTTTTTTGCTAAATCCAGTAATAATGATAGGGATATCATATTCTTGACTGCGCCAAACAGCCTCCAACGGTTCATCGAAATAAAACATATTCATCATCCACAGGGTTTTGAATCCTTGTCATAGAGGTATATCGTCATTGGTGTGTCTGTACTACCAACATAGTTAATCGCCTGCTCTACCGTTGTGTTATACAAATGATATACTTGAAAAAGGTCTTCTAAATCATCAGTATTTTTAAATTTTGTTGAATTCTCATGAGAATTGTCATGCCATGAAGGTTCAAAAACAGCATCACAATCAACAATGTAGCTATTTTCTCTTCGATCAATTATATTTCCTATAGTCATTTTTGTGCCTACTTAAAGAAGGATTAGTGCATATAAAATAAGTATTAATATATGATACGATTATACTAAAGGAAAACTCTAATGAAATCAAGCGCCAAATTTATCTATAAAATATCTGAAAAAGACGAAAAATCAATAACATCCCAAAGAAAAACAATTGATTTTAAATATTTTCCAGATTACGCTAATGATTTTATGATGTGGGCAACAAAAGTAAAAAGGATATTGATCGGAGAAGGATGGAATCCAGAAGAAGCTGAAAATATTGCTTGGGTACATCTAAAGGGTCTTTATCCAGACGGAGTTTCCCCAGAAGAAGCTGTCAATCACTTTAAAGACGGGGAGTCTTCTATTAAAGTTGCTAATAAAAAATTTAATTTAAAAAAATATAAAATATCTTCAAAATATTTTCATAGGACATCCCCTGAAAATGAAAAAAAAATAGAAAACGAAGGATTCTCTTTAGATTATTTTGGCCAAGGGGCTGGCTTAGGAATGGCAGAAGAACCGATGGGAATTTTTTTATCAATAGATGATGATACTGGCTTCGAAAATGAAGTTAAAAACAGAAAATTATTATTAGATAATAAAATCGAAGTTGAATTGCCAGATAATATAAATATTTGGAGACCAACATTTCAAGAAAGAATAGATGAATATGAAAAATTTAAATTATCTTTTATAAAAAGAATACTTGAAAATAAAAAATATCAGGGAGATATTTTTGAAGCTGCTTATTGGCTACAAAGAGGCTCTCCAAAAAAAATAAAAGATATGGGATTGCTTGATGTTTTGCATTATCTTTGGAGCAATAAAGGTGAAATGGATTTGAAAAAAAATTTCACTGAACATCTCCAGTCAATGGGATTTGACGCTCTGGAATGGGAAGAACCAGTTTATGGAGTAGAGCAATTGTTGGTTTTTGATCCCTCAATTATATCTGTAATCAAAAAACAATCTTTTAATTTAAAAAAATCTTTTAATTTAAAAAAATCTCAATTAAAATTACATGAAGATGGAACGATAGAACCACCAGAAGATGATTGGAATTATGATATGTTCTATGGCGAAACGAATAGAATAAAAGGGTATCACGGAACAGATAAAAAATTTGATGATTTTGAAATAAAGCCCGGAATTAGAAGAATATTATTTTCCGAATTTGAAGTTACAGCAAATGGATTCTTCTTTACAGAAAATGTCGATTCCGCAAAAGAATATGGAGAAAATATTCATGAAGCTTGGTTAGATTTAAGAAATCCATTGCTTGATCCAACAAAAGATACGCAAATTGGCATAAGTAGATTACCTGAAATGAAAGAAAGAGACCTGAGATTTATCTTAGAACCTCTTGTCATGACTGATAAAAATGAGAAAAGATATATTGATATTAAGACAAGAAGAATAGATGCAGAATATAATAGTGATTGGATATATGAAGCAGTAGATATAGGGGGACTTAATTGGGACGTTCTTGATAATAAGGAAGTTGTTTCGAGAATGATTCAATTGGGATACGATGGAACGTATGTTTCTGAACCAAACGATGATTTAGGAAGATCAATATTTGTAGTTGATAAATCTCAAATTACACCTATTAAAAAATCCTTTAATATTAAAAATATAAAAACTTCACAAAATAAAGAAGAATCGAACTTTAATCCATACGATATGAGTATAGATGAATTTGAAAAATGGGAAATACCAGTTCCAGATGGAGGCTCAAGCAGATCTCCACATAATGTAATGGAACTCTCTAGTGAAAATGGTGATTTCGAATCATTATATGATATCGTTGCAAAGGGAGACGATTATGCCATTAACGATATTCTTAGAAAACACCAATGGAGTGATAATGTTCCAAGTACACTGAGTCTACTTCCTAAAATAAAAAATAATCAACCAATAAAAGTATATAGAGCAAGCAAAGAAGGTTACATATTTCCCGGAGCTTATGTAACAGAAAGTTATCCTTATGCTAAAAAACATGGAGATGATTTCCTTAGTGGTGATTATGTTATTTCTACATTGGAAGTAAAACCAACTGAACTTTTAACATACTACGACCCACATGAATTCATATACGTTCCTAAAAATAAAAATGTTGCTTATGAAAGATTTATGAAAAATAAAAAATCATTTAATTTAAAACTATTCAAAACAGCAAAGGCCCCTATTGAAAGATTATTCCATGGAACTGTTTTAAATAAAGCAGAAGACATACTTTTGAATGGGCTAAAGATGGGAAGAGATGTTGATAATACTTCGAATAAGTTAGCTGTATACTTAACCCCGTCTTTAGAAACAGCTTTAAACTATGCAACATGGGAAGATAGAACTGGGCATAGTGATCTTTTTGTTGTTTTTGATATTTATATTCCAGAAAAATATGTTAATAATTTAAGATATGATGAAATGGACAGATACGATCAGGCTTGGTTTGAAGACTCTGACAACTATGATTCTCCAGAATATAATTTTCAAAAAGAAATTGAAGAAATGATGAAAGGTATTCTTGAGAAGATATATCCTGATACATTTATACCACATCATTTATTGTCTATAAAAGAAATAGATAATTATACCGATATTGAACATATTGTTCGTGGTAAAAATTTGTTTAAAGTATTTTATAATGATTTATTTAAAATTAAAAAAATTCCAGAAACAAGGGAAAATAGGGAAATAATAAAATCTGTGATCTTTGATAGAATTGGTGATTATCTTACAGAATATATTCTTGTTGCTGATGATGGATCTCTGGTTATTGATAATTCTTATTGGGAGAATAAAGAACAATTAGCCTACAGTAGGAATATTCTCCCTCAAATGATAAAAGGAGCTTATATTAATCATGATTTTTTCAAAGAAATACAGGGAGATATTCTTGAAATAAAGCCTAAGGTAATCCCGTCATTGGCATCAGATTATTTTGAATTAGCAAGTTCTAATCTACATGATATGATGAACATGGCTAATATTTTTGAAAGTAATGATCTTGAAGAAATAAAGGACTTATTTAATGAAAATTTTTATGATGTTATCAAATCTTCAAATAGCATTGTGGATTCAATGATGGGAGATGATTTGATATCTAGTATAGATGATATTAACAATCACTTAAATTCAATTAATGATATCTCTCAAATAGATAAAAATAAAATTGAATCTTTTAGAAAGGAAATAGAAGACAATTATTATAATATTAATGATTTGCATGGTGAAGAATTTTATGGCGATACAAAAAAACTCGTTTATGTATCATTGAACGGTATTCAGAAAAAACAAGAATTTCTAAATTATATAAAAAATAAAAAACAGTCATTTAATTTGAAAAAATACAAAACAGCACAAAGTAAAGGACCGATCATAGCTTTTCATGGTTCAAAAACTACAGGACTAACGTCATTCAATAACCGTTTAATAGGAACAGGAATAGTTAGTCCAGAAAGTATGGGAGACGATCAAAAGGCTTTCTGGTTTACTTCATCGTTCGAAAATGCAATGTTCTATACAGATCCAGTTGAAATCGAAGGAGGAGAATTCTATATCCCCGAAGACAACTATCAAGTCTATGGAGACGGACCATACTATAGTCTTCTTTATGGTGAAGATGATAACGATATAAATCTTCCGGGTTCTGAGACTGAGGCAGAAGCAGAACAACTGGCTAGAAATATGATATCTAAAAATAATGAAATGTTCGAAAAAAATGAAAAAGGTATATTGTTAGAACAAAGTCATGAAGATTTAGTCTATAAGGTCGCTCTTGATATTAAAAATCCTTATGTACTTGATGGAAATATTTATCCACACAATTCTACTGGTCAAATTATAAAATTCGCAAAAGAAAATGGTTATGATGGAGTTATTATTAAAGATTATGTAGATGGAGCCGTTATGTCAGATATTTATGCTGTCTTCAACCCTATCCAAGCGACAATATTACCAAAAAATAATAAAACAGCGCAAACAAAAAATAATAATGCCCCAAAAATACTATATCATATAAGCCCTGAGAATTTTAATACATTCAGTGCCAATCATACTGGTGAAATTTTTAATGTATCAAAAAGATTCGGTTTTAAAGGAATTTTTCTCTCTCCTAATCTACAAGCAGCACAACAATGGGCACCAGCGATAGCTAATGGTAAGGGTAATAATGAGGAAATATATAGAACGCTTTATCTATACAAAGTTATGACAACAAAGGGAGATTATGAAAGATGGAGGAATACACAAAGAGACGCTAAAGGAAATCCAATGCTGTTTGCCTCAGAAGTCTTTGTCCCCGAAGAAGATTTAAATAAACTAAAGATAGTTGGAAAAGAAAAATATAAAACAATGGATTTGCTGGAATTAAGCAAAAGAAATCAAAGCCCCATGCCAATAGAAGCTATCTATGGAAGAGATTCTGAAAGGATAAAAAAAATAAAAGAAGAGAAGGATAGAAATACTCCAGAACATTTTGATAATATAATGAATATAAGGAAAGAAATAAATAAAAGATTTCCAACAATTTTTAATGGAGAAACAGAGTTAACACTAAACGACGTACATTATATCATTACTATATATAAAGATACTGTTATTTTAAAGCCAAAATATCGTAATGCTATAGGAAGATTTTCAGAGACAATTGAAATGTCATTAAAAGAATTTTTAGATACACTTAATAGCTTACAATGAGAGACGCTAATTTTAAAATTAGCATCTCTTATTAATTTAGTCTATTATAATTTTAACAATATTATCAGAATTAGAAAGACATATTCCAATCGATTCCCATGCAACAATACTTTCTTTTAGATTATTTAATTCATCAAATACCCTAAAACTAGTTTTTTGGTTAATAGGTAAGACTCCTAAATATTTTTTGTCTGGAAGAAACAAAATTATTTGTGGAAGCATTCTTGTTGATACCCATACTTTTGCCCCTAATAATTTTCCTAAACAAGAAGTTTTTCTGTATTTTCGATAAGAATAGGGTTTAAATATTTTTTTATCTAATGTCCTAAAATATACCGATGATAATGGATTGATCAAAATATTTTTAGCACCAACATGATTGTTCTCAAGAATACCAATAGCCATAAGAATAGATTCTTTATTTGCTTTAGTTACCCTTATTGTATTGTGTTCTATGCAAGATCCAGAAATTATTCTTATTATTTCTCCGTCTTCAGTTTTAGATATTTTCTCCCTTAACTCTGCCTTTGTTCTTCTTGATGAAATATTTTTATTTATTATTCCATAGGTATCTTTGCATGCTATTTCAAATAAAGGGACTAAAACATCTTCTGAATTAGTAATAGAATCTGGAATACATCCTCTCCTTTCTATAATGAATGCTTTACTTTCAACTTTCTTTTTGTATAAAATATTATTATCTTTATATTTTTTTATATTATCAACTCTTAATAAATTTCTACCAATAGGGATATATCTCTCTTCCTCTTCTAACTGCATTTCTCTTTTAAAAAAATTAAACATCATTTTTCCCCCTATAACCTTCGTCTTTTAACCATTGTTTAAAATCATCTATATCTTTTGTACATTTATTACACCCAAAACCATTGCACGAAGTGCCATAACAGTAAAAACATGCAATAATATATGTCTTGCATTTCCCACACCATTTAATATCATAGTCCTTCCATTTAAGAGGAATCTTCCTTGTCGATGGCTCTGGAGTTGTTATCTCTTCACCAAAGATAGAATTCATTAAAGCCAATTCTTCTTCAGTACAAACAGTTTCTCTTTCTTTTTTTCTTGCTTTTCTTATTTCAGCTTCCTCTTCAGTCTCTCCATCTCTCATTATATCTTTATCCATGTTATTAATAGTCTCCCTAATCTTTCCTATCAAATTCATCTTCAATAACATCTATCTCTTTTAGGACTTCTTCAATATCAAAACAAGATTCACTACCTTCTGTTATTAATCTTTTTAATTTTCTAATATTCATAAGTAATTTATTTATATTTGGAATATCTTTTTTATCACAACTATCTTTATTACATAAATATTTATTTATAATATTAGTGTGATTTTTGATACTAGAGCATAATATCATGCATTCGAGTAACTCAATTTGTAATTCCCCACATTTTTCTGACAAATTAAACATATTCAATTCTAGACTTTCAATCTCATTTTTATTCTTCATTTTTCTTACTCCTATTTTCTTTGGCTGATCTAATAAAATCCACAAATAATGGATGAGGTTTTAATGGGCTTGATTTAAATTCAGGATGGAACTGGACACCAATATACCAAGGATGATTCATCCCTTGGATAATTTCTACTAATCCAGTTTTCTTGTCTCTTCCACAAACAACTATTCCACATGCATCTGTACTTAAGATAGATTCGTATTCTTCATTAAATTCATACCGATGCCTATGTCTCTCTATAATACTGAAATTATAATCTAAAAAATCATATCCCTTAGCATACGACTTTAATGCAATATTATTTTCATCTCCAACAAAAATACATTCGTAATCACCAAGCCTCATCGTGCCTCCCATATCAGTGATAGCTTTCTGTTCTTCCATCATACATATTACTGGATTATTACAATCTGGATCAA
>Ga0074197_1000733_pt2 | contig 33155 bp, 32 predicted proteins | sample EPASupsiteSAE305_FD_64526 | JGI IMG/M metagenome (GOLD analysis project Ga0074197, IMG submission 64526) | Bioremediated contaminated groundwater microbial communities from EPA Superfund site, New Mexico - SAE3-05 reassembly with SPADES | ecosystem: Environmental > Aquatic > Deep subsurface >...
TCCCGTATAAGGTGTTCTTGTTTGATTAACAGTATCTTCATACTCTTTTATCACAGAATCCGCACTGAATGTTGCCGTTAAGGTCACATTTTGATTTGTAGGACTCGTTGTACTTGCTACTACCGTCGGTTGAGCTGGTCCGGTAACGTCAAAAAGCGAACTCGCAGTAAAGGAGCTATTGCCCGCCACATCTGAAGCACATAGAAATACATATGTATCGGCTGTTATACTTATTACCTGTCCATTATCGTATTGAGTTCCGTAACTGGTACAAATCGAAGATGGAGTACTGTTCGAAGATGTTATTAAATATTTTGCTTTGCCAGCTATTCCGGATCCACCGGCATCACTCGACGAAAGCGTAACTTGTTTTGTATTTACGTTAAATGATGATGATAGTGTTGGAGCAATTTTATCAATATTAGTAATATTAACTGTTTTTGTGACAGACCAATTCCCTGCCAAATCTTTAGCTCGGAATGAATACAAGTTGTTTGTATTCACTGTGATTGGACCTGTATATGCAACCCAAGTCTGATCAATAGCATCTTCATATTCTTTTACTACTGAATCTGCACTGAATGTTGCCGTTAATGTCACATTTTGATTTGTAGGACTTGTTGTACTCGCCACTACTGTCGGTTGAGTCGGTGCAACTCTGTCAATATTAGTTACATTGACTGTTTTTGTAGCAGACCAATTCCCTGCCGAATCTTTAGCATAAAAAGAATACATGTTATTTTCCGTAACAGTTATCGGTCCTGTATAAGGTGTTCTTGTTTGATTAACAGTATCTTCATACTCTTTTACCACTGAATCCGCACTAAATGTTGCCGTTAAGGTCACATTCCCATTTGTTGCAGCACTAGGACTTACCACAACTGTTGGTTGAGTCGGTGGAGTCGTGTCCCCAGGTGACCAACTACAAGTAGCTGATGCCTGATCTCCACTGTTGGACTCGATAGCATCCATTCTCATACTATATGCTTGAGTCTGCGTAGCAAATGAAACGGTTCCAGTGACAGTCTCAAACAATCCTACTTGATTTGTGGCAGGCGCACCGAAAGACAACTCCGCTAATCTATTCGTAGTCATTGTCGCACTACTAGCATCACAACTAAAAGATGTGATTTCGAACGGTGCTATAGCGTTTGCAATTACAGTAGTTGTTAAAAAAAGCGTTGACAAAGTTAAAAACCCCAAAGTCGCTACAATAAGACTCTTATACCACTTTTTAAATTGTTGTTTTGATGTATTTTTTTTCATTTTTATTTTTTATCTCCTTATAATAGCATATTTTAGCTTTTCTGTCACACACCATTCATCATTATTTACAACCACCACACTTATTAATTTTTACCTAGTTTTTATTTTGTTTCTTTATACAAAACTACTCTATCAGACGTTTCCCATTATGTCATACACTTTTTAACTACTTTTGATTATTTTGTCAAATCTTTTTCATAATTATCTAGTTCTTTTTTAACTTGCTTTCTACCACTTCTTCGCTTTTGCATCTAATGTTTTTGTACTTTCTAATAATTGTTCCTAAATTTGTCTTCTGGGCTAAGAGCTTAATATTTTTAAGCCCTTGACCCAAAACTCTTTAAAGAAAAGAGTTTTTAGGCGGTTACTTTTGTTTCTATTTTAAAGGGACATTTCTTAACTAAAAAATAAAAAGAAGGCGGCCAAATGTGGCTCTTCTTGAATTTTATTGCTCAATTTGATCAAGCCTGTTTTATGATGAATTGATAGAAACTTCTTTCTAATATCTCTTCTAAGGTCGTGAAAGTTTTTATCTTTTGTTCGGAAATGAAACATCTTCCACAACCAGTATATTAACGTTTCGTCTATTTTTTTAATCTTTGGTTCTTCATCTTTGACAATCTTCTTTTCAACCTTTTTAATTTTTTCCAATATTCTACCATTCAAAAATAAATCGAATGATATTTTTCTCAAAATTGATAGAAGTATGAAAAATGACCAATAAAGGGAAAGGGCAAAAGGAAGTCTTGTTGCCAAGAATAGTATCGCCAGCGAGATAATAATATTTAATACATGTTCTGCTAATTCTTCCTTTGTCCCCTTTCTATGAATTTTCCTCTTGGATAAAAGATGAATTTCTAAAGACAAAAACTGAATTAAGAAAAGCCCCGCCAGAAGAAATACGTTTGAAAGTGGCGCAATCAGGCTAAAAGAACCCATATAGAGATTCATTGCATATGGCCTGAACACGTTATCCATGGTAACAAGATCGAGATGATTGAATCCGGTTGTAACATCTGCAATCAAGAATCTCAGAATTGAAAACAAAACAAAGAACTGGATTAATGCTATAAACAAACCCTTAAAGGGGTGAAAATCATAATGTTCATATATTTCATCAAGTTCCTCAACAATTTTCTTATGATTCTTGGCTCCATGTTTGTCTTGTAATCTCATGTGATGACCATGCAAATGATGATGATAAACATTGTATATGTGTCCATGGTAAATAAAGACAAATAAAATCAGTTTGGTTATCAGGGCCAAGCAAATTAAAGCCAAAGCTAAACTGTGTCCCGGCATAACTCCTGTTAACCAAAGAAGTAGATTGTGAAGCGGAGCAAAAATGTATTCTTCAAACATTGTCATTGTTCTCTTTTATAAAGCGTGATATTTGTCATGCACCTCTTTAAGCCTAGTGTTGGTTACATGAGTATATATTTGCGTTGTTGTAATTGAACTATGACCTAACATTTCTTGAACTGATCGTAAATCCGCCCCATTCTGTAAAATATTGGTAGCAAAAGAATGACGAAGAGTGTGAGGAGTAACTTTCTTAATGATTCCCGCTATCAACGCCTGTCGTCTTACAATGTCTTCGACTGAATTAGAAGACAACCTCCTTCTTTCACCTGTATAATCTTCATCCATCCTACAGTTATTCTTCAAGTTTATGAACAAAGGACGATCATTGTCTTTCCTTTTTCCTAAATAGACTTGCAAATAATAACAAGCTCTTTCCGATAAAAAAACCACTCTGGGCTTCTGCCCCTTTCCAACAACACAAAACTCTCGCTTTATTAAATCAACCGCTTCTCTATTTAATGAAATTAGTTCACTTACTCTAAGTCCGGTAGAAAACAAAACTTCTACCATCGCGCGATTTCTCAAATCTTTTAATGTCTCTTCTCCAAAAGATAAAAACAGTCTCTCCATTTCATCCTTATTTAAGAAATCAACAACTCTTTTGGGCATTTTTGGTAGTTCGACTTTATCTGGTGCTAACACCGATATGTCATTTTTAGTCAGATATCTCAAAAAAGCCCGCAAGGCCACAATGTGATAATTCTGTGTTTTTCGAGACAATGTTTTTGCTCCATCCAATACCTCTAAACGATTTAAAAAAAGTCTATATTTGGAAACTAAAGCCATGTCAATATCGGCCGGCACGCTTCCTTTACCAACATAAGCCTCTACCCACTTAACAAAACGACTTAAATAATGACGATAATTTTTTAGAGTCTTTGAACTAAGATTCTTTTCTATTTCTAGGTGATCTAAGAACATATTTACATAAAACAAAATGTCTTTTTCTGGTCTTACTTGCAATTTCATTTTTTATTTTTATTCGCAGTAGGAGGAGTCTATTTTAGGCCCCTCCGTCCACGTGTGTGTATGTTTCCTAGCTTTTTTGTTTTGCACAGTCAGCATAGTACAAAAAAACCTATCTGTGCAAATATAGTATTCATTATATGTAGATAATTTTACAAGTTCCGCTACGGGTAGCTTTTTATAGGGATTGACAAAACACTATTTTTTATTCTCTTTTATATTAACTAGGTATTTTTCAAATTGCCTTATTTGGTAAGCCGAGTTCTGTTTTTAGGTGACAATCTATCTTATTTCCACTTGAAGTGAAAATTTTAGCGGCCGGCGATTGAGTGTCTAAAGAGCAAGACATTACCTCATTCTCCATTCCGACCTTGCAAGCAAATGGGGTTTACCGGAATCTCCACCTCACGGTGGACTCTCCGCCTGAAGCGGACTTTTCACCTTTCACCAATACTTCGCGTAATCTAATCAAATTTGATATTTAGATTTTGTAATTTGATTATTCCAGCGCGAAGCACTGGCTAGTATCGTCTCTGTGGCACTTTCCCTGCCATGTACCAGTCATCAGCCAAAGGCTGACTCCGGTGCACGACGGTTGTCGTTAACAACCATTTTCTCTTTTGCTGCTCGGACTTTCCTGTTAAGAAACTTTTTAAGTTTAAAAACCTGTCATCTTGCCAAATAAGGCGACTAAATTATAGATTTATTTTAGATACTTGTCGAAGAATCCTACGAGTTTAGTTTCATATTCCTGCTGATAGTCTTTATGAGCCTCAAGATGTCCGGATAATGGAGCCATCCACATATTTTTAATGCCAAATATCTTGTTTTTCAATAGCGACTCCGACTCTCCACTGGGGATTGTTCTATCTTCTGATCCGTGTACCAAGAACATCGGTACCTCGATATCCTTCACCAAATTCAAAGGTTCAAGATCTAAAGGATTCCCTCCCAAAAGTAAACTTGCACAACCTTTAGAAATAAAAACCGAGATGGGAGAAATATATCCTTTACTATAAGAGAACCTTTGCCTCAGGACATTTGCCAGTTGAGAGTAGGGACTGTCCAAAAATATCGCTTTTAAATTATCTTTGACAAAATCTTCTTGTGCACTTGCTATAATTGCCATCGAAGCTCCCATCGAGACAGCATAGATTCCAAGTTTCTTTTCATCAACATGTTTTTGCTGAGACAATGTTCTAAAAGCCATCTTTATATCATTAGATTCCTTGATCCCAAATGTCGTTTCATCGCCGTCACTCAAACCATGCGCTCTTAAATCAAAAAGAAGCGCAGAATATCCCTTTTTGTGTAAAACATTAGCAACATCTAACAGATCTGATCTATTTGTCCCAAAACCATGAATCAACAACACTCCCGGAGCGCTTTTAAGTCCTGAAGCTGGAATAAACCAACCTCTCATATTTAATCCGTCAGCAGATTTGAACTCAACATCAGTATAATCCAAGTCGTAATCTTCAGGCGTTTCCATAAAAGGCATCCTAGAATGATAGATGTTGAAATATGTGAATATAATGGGCACAAATACCTGCATCCCTACTAAAACCCCTATGATAATTCTAATCACAGAAAGAGCAATCCTGTCTAGATAATGTTGTTGCGTTTTGGTTGCGTTCTCGCGTTTCATTATTTTCTAATATGTCCTAATATTTCACCCGTTTTGTCTTCTAATAACTCTTTTGAGTCAGCTTCAACATTGAGCCTTAGCAACGGTTCAGTATTGCTTGGCCTTACATTAAACCAAAAGTTCTTGAAATAAAAAGATAATCCATCAAGCAAATCAATGCTGTCTGCGTTCTTATAAATAGTTCGTAGTTCTTTTAATTTCTGATCTATATTATCTACTCTCGTATTTATTTCTCCACTAGCTAGATACTTTGAATATTGTTTTCTTATTTCCGAAAGCTTTAATCCACTAATTGATAGGAGTTCCAATACCACCAAAGTGGCAATTAATGCACTGTCTGCATTGAAATTTTCTCGAAAATAATAATGTCCGGAATGCTCTCCTGCGAAGATTGCACTTTCTTTCTGCATCACCTCTTTTACAAAAGAATGACCAACTCTGACTTTGATTGCTGTTCCGCCATTTTTTTTAATTGTTTCCGGAACAATTTTCCCGCATATCGCATTGTAAAGAATAGTCTGCTTGGGATATTTTCTCAGCATAGACTGAGCAACTATAGCAGTCATAATTGTGCCTGAAACTATCTCACCTTCATCATCAATTAGAAATATTCTATCCGCATCACCATCAAACGCCAATCCTAAATCAAATTGCTTTTCTCTAACAACTTTTCTTATTTCTTCCGTATTTTCCGGCTCTATAGGAGAAGCCAGATGATTAGGGAAATTACCATCTAATTCAAAAAACATTGGAAAAACTTCAATCTGAGGAAGAGTTTTTTCTAACTCCGGTATAACCAATCCGGCCATACCATTCCCTGCATCAACCGCAATGTTAAATTTATTAATATTCGACTTATCCACCAATGACAATGCAAATTGAATCCAGTCTTGCATAATATCCTTTTTTTCTACTATTCCTTTTGTACTTGAATTTATGAAATCATTTTTTTTGGCTAAATCTCTGATTTCAAAAAGTCCCGAATCCTGACCAACCGGTCGCGCATTTTCTCGACATATTTTCATACCGTTCCATTTACCAGGATTGTGAGATGCCGTAATCATCACTCCTGCAACTAATTTAAACTTTCCTGTTGCGAAATACACCATATCCGTACTGCATAATCCAATATCTAAAACATCCATCCCCATATCATTAATTCCTTTAATTAAACCATCCCGAAGCTCTTCTGATGACAATCTCATGTCTCTACCAACTCCAATTTTCCCTGATTTAAAATAAGTTGCTACAGCTTTCCCAATTTTGTACGCAACATCATAATTAATTTCTCCGGGGTAAACTCCTCGAATATCATATGCTTTAAAAATCTGTTCCATCTTTCTTAAATAAAACTAGTATGTATCTTGATCAAGTAACTGGTTTTTTGCATCAATATTTTGATTACTACACACAAATGCACCTATCTCTTTCATTGATTCAATTTTTTCAACTCTTCTTTTGTGACGACCATATTCAAATTCAACATTTAAGAACACATCCACAATGTCTTTCGCAACTTCCTTGCCAATGATTCGATCTCCCAGACATAAAACATTTGCATCGTTATGAGCTTTCGCAAAATGAGCCATTGTTGTATTAAAACATAAGGCGGCTCTAATTCCCGGAACTCTATTCGCTGACATAGACATGCCAATACCGGTACCACAGATTAGTATACCTTTGTCCTCACTACCGAGAACGGCTTCACACAACTTTTTCGCAAAATCGGAATAATCCACAGACTCCTCTGACTCAGGTCCTAAATCTTCTACAGCAATATTTTTCATAACCAAAAACTTGGATATAAAATCCTTTAATCGATAACCGGCATGATCGGAAGCAATATATACTTTCATAGTTATTGGTTTTTTCTCTTGTTAATATCCGTGAAAAGCACACTGACTGATTGTTTTGTTTGGATGTGCATAATTATTCTAGCAATAAGTGGAGCAATCGACAAAACAGTCAAATTTTTAATTTTAGGAACATCGGTAACAGGAATGGTATTTGCTACCACTATTTCTTTAAAATTCACTTCATTTAAACGCTCTACAGCATTCCCGGAAAAGATGGGGTGAGTAGCTGCAAGATATATTTGATCTTTCTTTGCTCCTTTTCGAACTAATTCTTCGGCAGAGTTACAAACCGAACCGGCAGTGTCAACCATATCGTCATAAATAATGACAGCTTTATTCTCAACGTCACCAATCAATCCAACAACCTCAGACTTGTTATGATCAGATCTATGCTTATGCATTATTGCAAAAGAGGTTCCAAGTTTGGAAGAGAATTTATGAGCTGCTTTCGCACCTCCTGCATCAGTCGACACAACAACCGTTTCTTCTAGATTAAGATCTTTTTTCTTTTTAAAATAATCTGCAAAGAAAGTTCTAGTACTAATATTATCTACAACTATATCAAAGAACCCCTGAATTTGTTCCGAGTGAAGATTAAATGTCACCAAATGGTCAACACCAACTCTTTCTAAAAAAGTTGCAATAACTTTACTGGACATTGCCTCTCGTGTTTTAGTTCTTCTATCTTGTCTAGCATATCCATAATGAGGCAAAATAACATGAATTGAACTAGCAAAAGACCGCTTCATAGCATCAACAGTCAAGAATAATTCCATATAACCTTCATTCACATCCTTGGTGGAAGTATGAATTATATAAACATCTTTTCCTCGAACACTTTCCTCAACATTTACATATGTTTCCCCGCAGGAAAAACGACTTGTCGTAATGGGGGACAAATCAATTCCTAATTCGTCCGCCACTTCTTTAGCAAGACCGACATGAGATGTTGTAGAGAAGAGTTTGAAATCAGGCATTTCTATATATTATCTAATTTGATTTTATTCTTACATAGTTTAACAACTGTTTCAACGTGTGGCGTATGTGGAAACATGTCGACTGGCTGTATTTCAGTAATACTATATCCTCCTTCGACTATATCTCTTAAGTCACGAGCTAAGGTTGCAGGGTTGCAAGAAACATAAATAATTACCTTTGATCTAATTTCCAAAAGTCTACTCAAAGCTTTCTTAGACATTCCCGCACGAGGAGGATCTGTAATAACTATATCAGCCCCTTTAAACAATGGCATATTAAATTTGAGTACTTTCCTAGCATCTCCCGCTATATAGGAACAATTCTCAATATTGTTTATCTTTAAATTCTCTTTAGCTGAAGCAATTGCCTCTTTCGAGATTTCAATTCCTACAACCTCTTTTACCTCACTGGATATGAATTGACCTATCGTTCCGGTCCCACAATACAAATCAACAACACGAGCATTTTTATTTGTAGACACAAATTTCTTTATCACACCATATAACTGAAATGCCCCTAAAGTGTTTACCTGGAAAAAAGAAAACGGAGTGATATTGAATTGAAGATGTCCTATTTTTTCTTCAATAAATTCTGCACCATAAATCCTCTTCATTTCAACATCAATGGAAGAAGAGTATCCAACTCCACCATTATTAATAGTGTGGAAAATAGATACGTTAGGATTAACCTTGTTTAAATCATCAATCAATCCTTGTATATCTGGAAGAGGTTTATTTCTTGTAATAAAATTAAGCATCAAAGAGCCTAAAAATTCCGATTTTCTAATCACAACGTATTGCAAATAACCATTCGGATTCAATTGATTATCAAAATTATCAATTTTATTTCTTTTAAGATAATTATTTAATACTTCAATAATTTCAGGGAAAGATTCAGAAAAAATTGTACACTCTTTTATCGGTAAAATGTATGCGTAATCACCTTGTTTATGATACCCCAGACATACGTTTGAATTTTCATCCAGACCACAAGATAGTTCAATTTTATTACGATAATACCATTCCTTGGGCGACCGAATTATTTTCTCAATTTTTAAATCTGCAAAACCACCAACTTTTCTTAGCGCATCTTTAATGGTTTTTTCTTTCCATTCGAGCTGTAGTTCATATGGCACATTTTGAAATCTACATCCTCCACACTGTGAAAAAGCTGAACATTTTGATTTAATTTCATAATCCGGAGATTTTACGGTTTCTACCTTAACAGCATTCAAATAGTTCTTTTTTCTTTGAATAATTTTGGCCTTAACTATTTCCCCCGGAATTGCATTTTTAACAAAAATGACCAGATTATCCTTTCTGGCTACACCTTCGCCTCCCAGAGCTATGTCGATAATTTCTAATTCCAGAATCTCTTGGTTATCCATACTGTTTATTTTAAGAAGTTAAATATAAACTAAATGCGTAAAAAGAAGATACCATGAAAATAAGTACTAAAAAAGGTGATAAAGGGAAAACGACTCTACTGTTCGGTGTGGAAGTGGAGAAGGATGATATAATTATTAACTGTTTAGGAGACTTAGATGAGCTTTCAAGCTCGATTGGTTTATTCATTTCTGAAACAAACCAGAACAAACTAAAAGATATTCTATTGATAATTCAAAAAAATCTCTTTGTGGTGGGTGCTGGCGTTGCCTACACAACAAACAAGGCAACTGACGCACCAAAGCTCAACAACTCAGACATCTCTTTCCTGGAAAATAAAATTGATGAATTTGAAGCTCTATTACCGGAACTAAAGAATTTTATATTGCCGGGTGGATCCAAAGATTCTTCCTTTCTCTTTTTTATCCGAGCAATAGCCAGAAGAGCAGAGAGAGTATATATTCGGTTATCTAAAGCAAATCCAAACAAAACATCCCAGGAAATAGCAGAAATCAATCGTATATATCTAAATAGACTTTCCGATTTACTTTTTCTTATGGCTAGGTTTGTAAATCTGGAAAATAATATCGAAGAAATTAAATGGACAAAAGACAGTTAACACTTGTTTTTCCCAGCATCTTCCAAAAATTTCTTCAAACCGGATTCGGTCAGTGGATGATTTAGAAGTTGATACAAAACTTGTGGTGGTATTGTGCAAACATCCGCGCCAATTAATGCGCACTGTTTTACATGCTCAGGATGTCTGATAGATGCCGCCAATATCTGTGTCTCAAAATCATAATTATCAAATACAGCTCTAATATCGGCAATTAAGGCTAGTCCATCGGTAGAGACATCATCGAGTCTTCCCACAAACGGAGAGACGTAAGTTGCTCCGGCTTTGGCTGCGAGTAATGCTTGATTAGCTGTGAAAACTAAAGTTACATTTACTTGTATTTTGTTATCTGTAAGCTGCTTGCAAGCCTTTAAACCTTCCGCCGTCATAGGAACTTTGATAGTAAAATTTTTATCCCATTTTAGATATTCTGCTGCTTCTTTCAACATTTCTGGTGCTGTAACTCCCAAAACTTCTACCGAAATATCACCTTTTGGCAAAATTTTTCTTATCTCTAAAACAACGTCTTTCAGGTTCTTACCCGACTTCTTGATGAGCGATGGATTAGTTGTTGCTCCATCAATAATTCCCAAAGATGATGCTTCCCTAATCTCATCTGTAATCCCTGAATCTAAAAATATTTTCATAAGTAATTAATTAAATACGTTCTTCAATATATCACATTTATTCGTTCATAATAAGAGGAGATATTTTGGAATTTAAATCTATATTGTTGGCTTTGGCAAACCCTGCATTTATCTCAAGCACGTATTTGGCCGGTTTTTCACTGGCATAAATTGCGCATTTCTCAATTTTACAAGGAGGAACATTTTCCTTAATTTCCAGGACATCATAATTGCCGGAAACAAAGATCATATCCAGAGGTATTAAAGTGTTTTTCATCCAAAAACTTTGTGTCTCTTCATTGTCAAATTCGAACCACATTCCTTGGTTTGATGCTAATTCCTTCACATTCATAAGCCCAAATAATTTTTGCAAAGAAGTTTTAGCAATCTCAACACTTATATCAATTGTTTTACCATCGCTATTTATTGCTTGAACTAATCCTGTCTCAAAACTCGGTCTCTCCAGAGCTACCTGTCCTTTAACATCCACTTCTTTGGAATTATACACAAAGAATAAACTACTCAAGATAATCACAACCCCTAAAATGATCAATATGAATTTCTTCATTATTTTTGTTATCAGCCCAATACATAATCAAGTATAATCGAAATGTAATCAACAAAATGGAGTCAAAGTATTATTTGCCGGGAATAGAAATTATCAAGAAAATCAGAAAATTAGGTTTTGAGTCATATTTTGTGGGCGGTTATGTTCGAGATATGTTGCTTAATAAAATTACAGCTAACACTGAAATCGATATTTCAACAAACGCAACTCCTGAGCAACTTCGCAAAATATTTCCCAAGGCAAAAGAAGTCGGCAAGATTTTTGGAGTAACATTGATAATCTATGAAGGTTTGAAATTTGAAATTGCTACTTTCAGGAAAGACATTTCATACAGTGATGGTCGACGACCGAGTGAAGTAAAATTCTCCGATATAAGAGAGGATTCTCTCCGTCGCGACATAACTATCAACTCTATCTATTTAGACCCTTTAAATGGCGAATTTATAAACCTTGTTGGGGGGAAAGAAGATTTAAAGAAAAAACATATAAAATTTATTGGTAAGTCGGAAAATAGAATTGAAGAAGATTATTTAAGAATTCTTCGGACGGTCAGATTTAAGAATAAATTAGATTTCCAATATTCCGACGAAACAAAAAAAGCTCTAAAAAAATTTGCATATCTTTCCAAAGAAATTTCTCCTGAAAGAATAAATGAAGAATTAACAAAAATATTAATTGATAAAAATAGAAGTAAAGCATTTCTGGATTTGTATAATTTTGGCATTTTAAAACATATTCTTCCCGAGATAGATAAGATGGTTCAAGTAGATCAACCAAAGAATGTCCATGCTGAAGGTAATGTTTTTACGCACACAATGCTTGTCCTTAACTCCGCAAGAAGGATAAAGAATAAAAAAATCCTCTGGTCGCTCCTCTTACATGATGTTGGAAAACCTGCCACATTGATTGTTACGGACAGAATTCGTTTTCCTAAACATCAAAAAGTGGGGGTGGATATTGGTAAAACAATATTGAAAAGACTCAAGTTTTCACAAAAAGAACAAACAAAAATATGTTGGCTTATCGAACACCACATGATGCTTCCGGATATCTTATTGATGAAACCAAATCGCAGAAACAGATTCTTCAGCCATCCGTGGTTTAAAGATTTAATAAAAGTGTTTAAATCCGATGTCTCGGGATGCAGACCTTTTAATTTGGACTTATATAATGAAGTTTTAAACTTATATTTAAGTTTCAAAAAAGAAAAGAAGCCTGTCATAAAGAAACTTTTAACAGGTGATGATGTCATGAAGATACTTAAAATTGGTCCCGGTCCGAAAGTTGGAGAGGTCTTAAAAGAAATTGATGAGATGTATTTGGAAGGGAAGATTAATAGTAGGGAAGAGGCGTTAAGCCATCTGATGGCTTAACCCCTAATTCCTATTTCTTATTTCCTATTTCTAGTTTTCGTTCTTGAAGGAAAAAGGAATAGAGATTAAGAAATAAGAATTAAGGGAAATTTTCTTACAAAAAATTCCTGGTCGGGGTAGCCGGACTTGAACCGGCGACCTCACGCACCCCATGCGTACGCGCTAGCCAACTGCGCTATACCCCGAATTAATCAAATTTAATCATCTAAGCTTAATTCTTGCAAGGAATGCTGATTGCTTAATCCTACTAAACACTTCATCATAACTTCTCACCAAGTTGAGGCAATATTGGAGATAAATTAATTAATTGACTTTTATATCATTAGACTTATAATTTGGTCTTATTTTTAATTGCATATTCACATGGCCAATAATCTTAGAACACACTATCTAAACACTTTATATTCTGAAGATCAAAACACTCAAATTATTGTTGGCAATGTTCAAAAGAGACAAGCTGAAGAGGAGTTAGAAGCAGCAAGAGAAGCATATGAAAATGCGAGAGCAAAATTGCTTGCGCAAGATTATGCTAGGTTCTTTAGAATTGCGGTTTTTGGAAGTGCGAGATTAGAGGAGAAAGACTCTGAATATCAAGAAATAAAAGTGTTAGCGAAAATGATTGTTGAGGCTAGACCTATTGATATAGTGACCGGTGGTGGCCCCGGAGTCATGAAAGCTGCCAATGAAGGGCTTTCAGAAGTCTTGAAAGAGAATATTAATTATAGAGCAAAGAATCATGGTATTACCGTAAGTTTACCGTTTGAAGAAATGCCAAATGAAGATATTCATATTAGATCACACCATCCTGAGTTTTCATTAAGGTTGCAAGAATTCTTAGATAAGACCAAGGGAGCATATATTGCTCCGGGTGGCATAGGAACACTTTTGGAAAAATTAATTTGTGTACAAAGTAAACAAGTTGGACACTTGGAAGAAGACTATAAAATCATTGCGCATCCTTTTTTCAGAAAAATTATTGATGATATAAACGACGAGCTTTATCATCAGAGATTAGCAGAAGGAAGGAAGTTACTAATCAGTGAAAAGGAGTTATATTTAGTAAATATAATTTCTGATATTGAGCAAGTTGTACAAGAATTTACGGAATCTTATGATCACTGGAAAAAAAATATAAATTCAAGAGTTCGAGTTGTGAATGATACCAATAAATTTATCCCTGCGAGATATTAAAAATATTTTCATAAACAGTGAGGTCGTTACTAAGCTCAGGATGGAAACTTGAGGCAAATAAATTGCCCTGTCTAACAAATACCGCTTTCTCTTCATATTTGGCTATAATTTCCACATCTTTACCAACTTTGATAATTTTTGGTGCTCTGATAAACACCGCCGGAATTTTTTTATTATCAAAATTAATTTCAGTTTCAAAACTATCCAACTGTCTTCCATAAGCGTTTCTATCGACTTCGACATCCATTAGTCTAAGTCCGTAAGATATATTTTTTGCCAGTAAAATAAGACCAGCACATGTCCCATAAATTGGAAGTCCTTTTTTGGCCAATTTAATAATCTCTTTGTCCAAACTATATTCTTTCATAAGTTTTGACATGGTCGTACTTTCACCCCCAGGTAGAATTAAAGCGGAAATATTTTTCAAATCTTCCACATGACGAATTTCATGAACTTCTAAACCCATCTTTTTGAGAGATGTAATATGTTCAATAAATGACCCTTGGATTGCTAAAACTCCAACTACCATCCTCTGTCAGCTAATTTAGTTTGAAGAGTTTTTATCTCTAAGCCGGGCATGGCTTCACCCAGACCTTCGGACACTTCAGCTATAATTTTTGGGAACTGATAATTCATTGTTGCCTTCACAATAGCTTTGGCGTATCTGGCGGGATTTGTGGATTTGAATATTCCCGACCCAACAAAAACTCCATCAGCACCCATCTGCATCATCATTGCGGCATCTGCCGGAGTCGCAATACCTCCAGCAACGAATGTAACTACAGGAAGCCTACCTAATTCCTTTACTTGTTTTACTAATTCCACTGGCACCCTCATAGCTAGTGCAGACTCTTCAAGTTTTTTATCTTTCATATCTTTTAGACCGGCTATTTCTTTTTGTATTAATCTTAAATGTCGTACCGCCTCCACTACATTCCCGGTTCCAGCTTCTCCTTTTGTTCTAATCATTGCCGCACCTTCATTGATTCTTCGTAATGCTTCTCCAAGATTTGTTGCTCCACAGACAAAAGGAACCTTAAAATTCTTTTTATCAACATGAAATTGCTCATCAGCAGGGGTCAATACTTCACTTTCATCTATATAGTCAACTTCCAAAGCTTCTAAAATTTGGGCTTCAACAAAATGTCCAATTCTAACTTTGGCCATAACCGGAATCGTTGTTACCTTGATTATTTCTTTTATCAGTTTAGGGTCACTCATTCTAGCAACACCACCTTGAGCACGAATATCCGAAGGCACCCTCTCCAACGCCATAACTGCAACAGCACCGGCATCCTCGGCAATCTTCGCTTGCTCTGCGTTGACCACATCCATTATGACTCCTCCTTTTAACATTTGAGCTAAGCCTCCCTTTAGTTCAGCTGTATTCTTTTTTACCATCAATACGAAAGTTAAATAACACCATTCATATTATATGAATCAGCTGAAAAATAAAAATTAATCTTGAATCATAGCTACCTCCTCGTTCTTGGCGACAATTCTAGACATTTCGGCTTCCAAAAGATGTTCCATGTTCTCTCTACTTTGACAATATAAACTAGCTTCTTCATCCGATATTATTTCGTTGGCAATGAGCTTCGCCAAGCATCTATCCAGTGAAATCATACCGTCGCTGGCAGACGTTTGGATAGTATTTGGAAGTTGGTATATTTTCTTGTCTCTAATCATTGTTCTAACAGCACTAGTGGCAATCAAAACTTCATAAGCCAGAACTCTTCCTCCATGTAAAATGGGAATAAGTCTTTGAGAAATAATCGCTTCTAAAGAATTAGAAAGTTGCATCCTGATCTGATCTTGTTGTCCTTCCGGAAATACATCAATGAGTCTATCTATTGCTAAAGAGGCACTATTAGTATGAAGAGTGGCAAATACTAAATGACCGGTTTCTGCCAAAGTCACAGCTGAACGGATAGTTTCCAAATCTCTCATTTCTCCAACCATCAGAACGTCTGGATCTTGCCTCATTGCAGCTTTAAGTGCGCTCGGAAAACTTATCGCATCGTAGTGAATTTCTCTCTGTTCTATTGTCGACATAACATCCTGAAAAATAAATTCCACAGGATCTTCAATAGTTACAATATGAACGGCTCTATTATTATTTATCTGATTAATCATGGCAGCCAACGATGTTGATTTACCACACCCCGTCGGTCCCACCATTAGTATTAAACCTTGCTTCTTCTCACATAAATCCTCACATATTTTGGGCAAACCAAGATCTTTAATGGAATGGATATCGTCTCTAATTAATCTTAAAGAAACGCTTAAACCTCTTTGCTGAAAAAAAGCATTACCTCGAAAACGTACATCTCCGTGAACATAAATAAAATCGATATCTTTTTCCTTCTCTAATTTAATAACTTGTTCTTCTTTGAGAATTGAAACTAGAAATTTTGCAAACGATTCCGTATCTGGTGGCTCATTATTAACTCTGACAAGATTACCGTCAATTCTTAGACAAGCTCTCGATTTAGCAGGGATATGAATGTCCGATGCCCCCTTGGAAACAGCCAGGTCCACTAATTGTAAAAAGAAATCTTTTGCTTGATCTACGCTCATAAAATTTATATATGTCATGTCATTATATCACAAAAATCCAAAGCCTCCAAGTGGGATATTTAAGCATTTTTTTATATTGAGTAAATAATTTTCATTATCACTACTTTCCAATTAAATATTCCATAGATTTTATTGGCTCAATTTTTTGGATTTTGTTTATGTTGCGGTCTTGTTTTTTTTATCATACAATCTTTCCAAACATGCTTAATTAACACCTATTATGGAAAAATTATCTATTGCGGAAATATCAAGAAAAACCAATATTCCCGAAAGTACATTAAGATATAGAACAAAACTTTTTAGAAAATTCCTTATCATTTTCGGTAAGGGAAGAAAGAAAAAATTTGCTAAAGAAAGTTTAGATAGATTTCAATATATCAACAATTGCTTTGAAGAAGGTTTATCGACTGATTCAATTGTCACTAATCTGGAAAAGAAATATGGACAAGAAGCAATTGTGGAAGAATCAAAAACCGGTCTAAGAAAAATAAAAAACACTGGTTCAAAAATTGATTTCGAAATTATGGCTCCGATGATCAAAATTATTGAGAATCAAGAAATTATCATTACTGAACTTAGAACTCAGAATAGAATGCTCAAAGAACCTAAACAAGGGTTTCTAAAGAAGCTTTTCTTCTAATATTGTCTGCAACAAAGACAAAAGCACTAAAGAACCACATGTACACGACTATGTAGGAAAAGAATAAGACGTTTACGAAAAGCGAGCTTAAGAAAAGAGATAAAAAACCTCCGATAATGCCCAGATTAAGACCTCTGATAAAATCCGAGGTCGATTTTTTCCAATTTCTGTAAGCATAGATAATAATTGTCAGCCAAATTAAACAATAAAAGATAATCCCCATAATTCCGGTAGTTACCCAGACAGTAAAAAGACTGTTTTCTACTCCCGATCTATTGTTTACATCCCATTCATCAACCAGTCCAAGATCATCATAAGCCGCAGGCAATAAATTATACCCAACTCCCAAAAGAGGGTGAGCTGTAATAATCTTAATACCGTCTACCCAGGACTCTATATGTTTAGCGGCGCTATCGTCAATGGAAACCCCTTGAGCGATTCTGTCGAAAACAGTTGGATTCAACATTACACCCACCACAGCTATCAAAAGACCAATTGATAAAACAAATCTCGATCTTAAAAATGTTAGCAGAACAAATCCTCCCATAAGTCCTAGATAAGCACTTCGAGAAAGTGTTAGGACAAGTGCAATCAACAATACTAAAAGAATATATATATACCATTTTTGGTTCTTTTTAATGTGTAATAAAATCCCAAAAATAATACATATGTTAAATGTAAGGAATGCCCCAATTAAATTGGGATCAAAAAAAGTTCCCAAGAGTCTACCATTGTGAGGATCCCAACCATAAAGCACGAACATTTCGAAAAAATCCGGATAAAATATTAATTGCAAGAAGCCTAAAAAAGCCGTAATGAAAGCAATCCACAGTAGCCATTTAACCCATTTCCGAATGTCTTTCTCGTCTTTTACCTCATCAGTCACAACAAAGAAAATAACCGAATATCCAAACCATCTAACAAGATAAAGAAGAGCTGTAAACACTTCCTTGAAATATATTTTGTCCAAATAATAGAGGCTATATATTCCGTTAAAATAAGAAATTAATACCACGAATAGAAAAGAAAATATTAGATAATGAACTTTTGTCATCTGCCATTTTTTTTCAATGACAATTTTTTTTAAGGCGTATCCTAAAACCAACAAACAGACCAATAAATCGGTCAGTAAGATCGTTGTTCCTCCCTTTGGAGATGAAGAAAAACGCCCCAGCATCCCCGGGAGAATAGACAGTAGAATAAAGGACAAAATAACTTTTTGGTTAAGAGTTGCTTTAATCATCACTAAACTAAATAGTGACAAGAATAAAAAAGCTAAACAAACAAGAGGAGAATAAAAAAACAATCCTGCAAAAACAAGAATTACGGGGAGGCTTAGTAATAAAAAGTCTTTTTCTTTAAACAAAGTCATTTTTAAGATTTTTCAGATAGACTTTAACATTTTTTTAGAAATAATATCTATTATTTTATCTTAACCAAAAAAAATGATTGATTCTTTATTAAAAATAGTTTTTCCACCCAGGTGTATTGTCTGCAAAAAAAACGATACGCTGTTATGCGACGAATGTTCAAAAAATCTTAGATTCGAGCCAAAAGATTATGTATGTTATCCCTTTATTTATGCCGTCTCAGTATTTCAAGTTTCCACTACCCTTCGTCTCATTGTTCATCAATTCAAGTATAAATATAAAGAATATCTTATATCAATACTGTCAGACTACCTGCTAATGACGGTGGATATCTATTTCAAAGAGCAGAGTGACTATGTTCTGGTGCCAATTCCACTTCATCAGAAAAGAATAGATGAACGAGGCTTTAATCAAGCTATGCTTATTTGTGAGACTATCTCGAAAAAAAGAAATTATGCTATCTGCCATTTACTTAAAAGAACAAAAGAAACCAAACAACAAGCACTATTAAATAAAAAAGAACGAAAAGATAACGTCTCCAATATCTTTGAAATAGACTCAAACGAACTAAATAAACTAGGAAGTAAAAATATTATTCTTGTCGATGATATAATAACTTCGGGAGAGACTTTAAAAAGCGCCGCTTTAACGATTAAAAACCTAATCCCTAATAAACTCTTTGCTATTACGCTTTCTCGAGGAATAAAATGAAAACATGAAACACTTCTATCTTAATTCACTATCTCAAAAAATTATTTCTACCGATAACGGCAGGACTTTGGCCAAATTGGACGAAATAATTCTCGACAAAAATAATGGTAAAATATTAGCCTTTTTAGTTTCCAATTTTTTTCTTTTTATCAGGAATAGAAAATTGATTCTCCCTCAAGATTTAGTCCGATGGACTGACAAAATTTATGTGGATGAAGAGGAATCTCTTTCCAATCCGGACGATATAGTGAGACTTAAAGATACTTATTCAAGTTTCCAAAATATATTAGACTTAACAGTCTATACGAAATCGAATATGCATCTGGGGGCTGTAATTGACTTTTCTCTTTGTGATATTGAACTGAGTTTGTCTAGTATAATTATTAAAAAAAGTAAGTCTCTACCTAAACACGTTCCAAATTATTTAGAAATAAACAAGCAAGAAATAATTCGGATTACTAGTGAAAAAATAATTGTTAAAGACCTGCCAATTGCACTGCCACAAGAAGAGAAGGAAGAAGATATTAATCTAGTTCTTGAACCAAATTTTTAAAAAACAAAAAGCCCCTCTTTTTGTAAAGATAAGGCTTTTTGATTGATCTTAAAAATTGTCAGACTAATTAGTAGCTGTCTGTACATCAGCTCCTGTCGTAATGTCGAATAACGTATTTACGATTGCGAATGAGAAAAGAATAATAATAATACCGATAACCGCAAAAAGAATAATATTCTTTGCTTTACCTGTTGCGTCTTCATCTCCAGCAGCTGTAAGAAGTACAAAACCACCATAAATCATCATGATAACGGCAATCAATCCTACGAAGCCGAGAATAAAATTGATAGCTAGAAGGATAATCGCTCTAAGAGTATTTCCTCCACCAGCAACATCGATACTCTCAGGAAGATCACGAGTTGGATTAAAAAGTTCAGCGCTTGCATGAGGTGCCATGACTAGCAGAACCGCCATTACAGAAAACATAGTAATAGCTACTTTGTTCTTTTTCACAAAAGACGTAATCGCTGTGATTGTCTTATTCATACTTTTTTTGTAAATGATATAAAATCTTTATCTTAAAAACTGCTTGAAATTATAAATAAATTATATAATTCTTGCAAACTTTATCCTTAATTAATTGTACGCTGATACAATTTTACTGACTTTTTTTGATGCTTCCCTAAGTGCATTCAACGGTTTTTCACCCTCTTTTATAACCTTATCAATAGCCTCATCAAAAATATCGTTATACTCATTCCTATCGTAATTTTTAATGCTACTGGCATAACGAACTTGGTTGGCAAATATTCCAAAATCAGCCTCTTTTTCTTGTTCTTCAAGTAACGATCTAATCGCTGACGGTCTTTTTGTCATATCATGATAAGATTTTGCTCCCGATTCTAAAGTCATCATTTTCAGAAAATTCCAAACGTGATTAATTCTGGCAGAATCCTTGGTCGCATCCATTTTTTTAGCCGTGTATGCCCAATAATCAGCGTATGTAACAGGCTTTTCAGGATCGACTTGAGGCATCTTGGCAATTCTAAAATCGATTCCTTTAGTCCTGCTTTCCGCAACGATTTGATCATAAAGATAAGAATACCCAACAATTGTCGATACTCTTCCATTAACGAATTCATAGATATCATCAGGCCTGGTATCCTGCCAAGCATAATGGGTACTTTTGGGATCAGCAAAGGATAAATAATTGGCAAATGCCAAGTTTCCTTCATCAGAAGCGAAGCTCACCAAACCTTTTGAATTGTAAAAATTAACATCATTTTGCAAGAATAATTGGTAAATAACGTCAACCGCTTGATTAACATTATGTGCCGTTCCTAAAGCTACAGCTGATCTTTTTAGTATCTTGGAATTCTCCTCATAGACATTAAGTCTTTTTACATCCTCATAAAAGCCTTCCCAAGTTTTCGATGGTTTTCCTTCTTTTGTGACTCGATAATCATCAAAGTTGTAATACATTGCCAGTGTATCAATATAAAGAGGCAAGGCATAAATTTGATCATCGGCTACGAGATCATCCTCGGCCACCGCAACAAATCGATCTCTAAATTCTTGAATAGGATAAATACTAGTAGGTGCCGGCGTAATCTTGTCTTGATATTTAGGAAGCCAGGTATTGTGCATGACAAAAATATCAGGCCCTTCTCCAGTTGCCAGTTCATTCAATAGGACCTTTTCATAATCATCAAATGATTTTTTCTCATAAGAGATACGAACATTCGGATATTGGTTTTGATACGATTTAATAAACGGAGCTACTTCATTGGAGTTATCAAAGACGCCCCACATTTTAATAGAATATGATTCGGACTTCAGTACATTTGGCTTTCTACAGCCAAAACCTGCCAACGCAGGAAGAAGTAAAATAATAATTGCCAGACCAATGTATTTTATATATTTTCTGTTTTTCATATGCATAATCAAAAAACAACGAACGAATTATAGCACGGAGACTACGAAATCAATATAGTTTTTTGTTTTTTTAAACCGCTTTAAATATAATGCCTTTGTCATTTTATATTATTCATGGATTTTATCTCTGTTGTTAAAGACAAATTAAAAGAATTAAAAGGCGAATTTATACCTCAATCTGTCATAGATACACAACCAACATTAGTATCAACACCGATTTATAATGCACAGATTCAGCAACCTCAAATTGCTCACAATTTGGTCATGGAGAATGAAGAAGGCCAACTGGCTTTAGATGTGTATCACACCGAAAACGATGTTGTTATAAAGGCTCCAATAGCCGGGGTTACTCTAAGCGATATTAGTATTACAGTCTCCGACGGAATTTTGACCGTTCGTGGTAAAAGAGAAAGAGAAGACACGATGACGCAAGATCAATATTATCTACAAGAGTGTTACTGGGGTCCTTTTTCCAGATCGATAGTTCTCCCTAATCATTTAAAAACAGAAGAAATAAAAGCATATTTCAAAAACGGCATCCTAAAAATCACCATACCTAAAGAGGACCGTATCAAGATTAAAACCATTCCAATCAGCATAGGAAAGGACATGAAAGTTGTTTAATTCATTACCAATTATTAATGAAAATAAGAAAAGCTGTATTCCCTGCCGCAGGGTTCGGCACGAGATTTCTTCCCGCCACCAAAGCCTCTCCCAAAGAAATGTTGCCTATTGTTGACATTCCTTTAATCGATTTAGCCGTTCGAGAAGCCAAAGCATCGGGGATTAATGAAATAATAATCGTGACAGGTCGTGGTAAAGGGGCCATTGAAGATTATTTTGATAAATCTTACGAACTGGAAAGAGAGTTGTGTGAAAAAGGTAAAACTGATTTATGTACAATCGTTCGTCAGATTTATAATGACATTCAAGTTGTATACGTCAGACAAAAAGAAATGAAAGGTCTTGGTGATGCGGTTTTGACAGCAAGAAGCATTGTCGGTGATGAACCTTTTGCCGTTCTATTAGCAGACGATGTCATCTTCAGTAAAAAACCCTGCATCAAGCAAATGATTGATGTTTTTGAGAAAAAGAAAGGATCTGTTTTAGCCGTCAAAAAAGTTTCCAAAGAAGAGATATCTTCTTATGGTGTAATAAATCCTAAAAACATTGAAGACAAAATTATTGAAGCAAAGGAAACCGTGGAAAAACCAAAAGCGGACAAAGCTCCATCCGATCTTGCCATTATTGGACGTTATATTTTTACACCAAGAATTTTTGATTTCTTGGAGAAAACCGTTCCAGATAATAATGGCGAAATTCAACTCACCAGTGCTATTTCCGAGCTATGCAAAGAAGAGAAAGTCTTCGGATATTTATTTGAAGGTGAGAGATTCGATGCCGGAAACAAACTCGGTTTTTTGAAAGCAACGGTAAAAGCCGCTTTATCACGAGAAGATTTAAAAGTCGAGTTTAAAAAATACTTAAAGGAATGTTTAAAATAATTATTAAAAATAAATTATGATCGTCGCTGCTAATTGGAAAATGAATTTAAATAGTGAATATTCGAAAGAACTCGCAACATCGTTTCGATCCATTGAGACGGATCATGAAATGATTGTATTCCCTTCAATATTAAATATTAATGAAGTATCCACAGCACTTGAAGGTTCGCAGATTAAAGTCGGAATGCAAAATTTTTATCCATCGGAAGAAGGTTCGGTAACCGGTGAAGTGTCTCTTGCACAAGTTCCTAAAAAGGTGGAATACGTTATGGTTGGACACAGTGAAAGAAGAAATCTAATGGAGGAAACGCCGGCATTTATTAAAACCAAATTAAGTTATGCTTTGGAAAGTGGCTATAAAGCTGTTCTTTGTGTGGGAGAAACACTTGAGCAAAGACGGAAAGGAAAAACTCTTGCCTACATAGGTGACCAATTGGAATCTTGTTTACCGGGGATAGCTCTTTTTAAACAAATTATTGTCGCTTATGAACCGATTTGGTCGATAGGTACAGGAATAATCCCCAAAGAAGATGAGCTGGAAAGAGTCGCCTCATTCATTAAAGCATCATATAATTTCCCGGTTCTTTATGGTGGAAGTGTCACTCCGGAAAACGTATCTTTCTTCACTCAAATCCCGTCCATTAGTGGAGTATTGGTAGGTGGGGCAAGTTTGGAATACACCAAGTTTTGGAAGCTGGTCAGGAACATGTAAACGTAAATTACGAAGCTCGAATAACGAATGACAAAAACTAACACTGTCCTGCGGAGCCCAGTAGCTTATTTTTATTAATCACAAGCTCTTTGACCCTTCGCATTGATTCTTCAAATGTTGGTCTAAAATCAAAATTAGTAGGATTTTCAATCAGATGCTTTCTCATCCCGGCAAACCATGCTAAACGCAAATCCGTATCGATATTAACCTTACAGACTCCGTATTTATAAACTTCCGGCAAGTAACTCTCAGGAACTCCTTTCGAGCCTTCCAGTTTACCTCCATACTTATTAATCTCCTCCACTAAATATTCCGGAACTGAAGAAGATCCATGCATAACTAATGGAAAATTTTCCGGTAAGTTTTCTTTAATTTTCTGACAACGATCAAAATGTAATTTTGGTTCCTTGCTTTTAAATTTGTATGCCCCGTGACTGGTACCGATCGCCACAGCTAGGCTATCACAACCTGTCGATTCCACAAATTTTCTAGCATCTTCAGGATCTGTTAAAAAAGTGTTCTCCTCAGAAACCGCAATATCTTCCTCAACTCCGCCAAGCATTCCCAACTCCGCTTCAACGCTAACTCCCTTGAGATGAGCAAGTTTAACAACTTCTTTGGAAATTCTGACATTTTCCTCAAACGGTTCATGACTACTATCAATCATAACCGAGGTGAAAGACATTGGATCCTCACTCAATACTTCTTCACAAGCATCCAAAGTCCCATGATCAAGATGAATAGCGAAAACAAGCTCCGGATATGTGTCTGAAATTCCTTTAATAACAGCTTTGAGTAATTTTGGATTGGCGTACTTCCTTGCTCCGCGAGATATCTGAAAAATAAAAGGAGCTTTTGATTCCAGACATCCTTCAGCTACTGCTCTGGCCATTTCCATGTTATTTACATTGTAGGCGCCAATAGCGTATTTACCATAACATTTATCGAAAAGCTCTTTTGTGGTTACTAGTGGCATGTTTTTTAGTTATTTTCTAAATAAATTTTTTGCATTTTCACGACTTCACTGTTTTCCAAACTCATATAAATCGACTCGGTATGGACTTCGTCTTCTTTAATCGTAACTCCGCGAAGTAAATCTCCAGACGTAACACCTGTCGCTACAACCAATAAATTCTTGCCTGAGGCTAATTCTTTTTCTGTATATTCTTTCTCCAGATTAATACCAAGTGATAAGGCTTTTGCTTTAGATCCTTCGGTATGAGGCATAAACATACCTTTCATCTGACCACCTAGGATTCGAACAGCGGCTGCCGTAATAACTCCTTCAGGAGCCGCACCAATCCCCATCAAAGCATGGATTTTGGTCAGTGGTAGCGCGGCTTGAATTCCGGCATTGATATCTCCATCGGAAATCAGATGTACTTTTGCTCCTTCTTCTCGCAAGTCAGCAATCAAATCAATATGTCTTTCTCTATCCATCACGATTATATTCACTTCACTTTTAGGAATGTTTAGAGACTTAGCAATTATCTCCAAATTCTGTTTTGGCGTGTTGAATAAACTAACTTCTTCTTTTACATCTTTTGACACGACAATTTTATTCATATACGTATCTGGAGCGCTGGTCAAACCTCCTCTTTCCGATAATGCCATCACACATATTGCTCCCGGTAAATTCTGTGCACATAGATTAGTTCCTTCCAAAGGATCAACCGCGATATCCACTTTCATCCCGCCTGTTCCGAGTTCCTCTCCAAAAAACAACATTGGAGCTTCATCTCTTTCGCCTTCACCAATTACCACTCTTCCCGAAATCGACATCTTGCCAAGAGACTCTCTCATCGCTTCCGTAGCAGCTTTATCAGCCCCATGTCTATCTTCCTTGCCATTGAAATAATAAGATTCAATAGCCGCTTTTTCTGTAACTTGTACAAAATTCAAAATCAAATCTTTTAATTCCATGTTTTTTAGTAAGAATGCCTTTCGATAATACACTAATTTCTTTGGGGACTCCAAAGAAAAATCGAATGATTCATATGGAAACGATTGTCATCCCAGGCTACGACCCGGGATCAACTCAAAGAACTCAAGTCTTTCAAGAAGCCTTCTTTAGGTTCTGCTTATTTGAAGCAGATCCCCGGATATCCGCCTCTGGCGGATTCCGAGGATGACAATCTTATTTTTTAAGTTTAAAAGGATTTTGTCTCTTTGGATTTTTCTTGTATTCTTGTTTTTGAATTAATAATTTTTTTATGAATATCCAAATCAAAGAATCCAAAAACTATGTAGGCAAGACCGTTACAATAAGAGGTTGGTTATATAATTTTCGAAGTTCCGGGAAAATCGCCTTCTTTCAGTTACGAGACGGCTCGGGCTATATCCAAGGAATCGTACTCAAGAATTCTTTTACTGAAGAGAAGTGGGCTGATATTGATAAGCTAACCTTAGAAACCTCAATGATTGTAACCGGAGAAATTTCCAAGCATCCCAAACAAGAAAACGTTTATGAATTACAAGTTTCCGATTTTGAAATACTGCAAATAAGCGAAGAGTATCCAATCGGCAAAAAAGAGCATGGCCCGGCTTTTCTTTTGGATAATAGACATTTATGGCTTCGATCCGGAAGACAAGCTTCCATTCAAAAAGTAAGAGATTGTTTGATTCGTGGAATTTATGAGTTTTTTCATCAAAATGGATATTTCAAATTCGATTCTCCAATCCTGACTCCTAACGCCTGCGAAGGGACCACAACCCTCTTTGAAATCGATTATTTTGACCTAGGCAAAGCCTATCTCTCACAGAGTGGACAACTTTACCTCGAGGCGGCAATCTTCAGCCTGGGAAGAGTATTTGATTTTGGTCCGGTGTTTCGAGCTGAGAAGTCCAAAACCAGACGACATTTGACTGAATTTTGGATGATGGATGCGGAAGCCGCCTTTGTCGAGCATAAAGAAAATCTGGAAATTCAAGAAAACATGATTTCTTTTTTGGTTAAAAAAGTTTTAGATGAATGTCACGATGAATTAGTATTATTGGAAAGAGATATAACGAAACTTGAAACTGTTAAAGCACCTTTTTATCGCATAGATCACAAAGATGCTGTCGATAAACTAAGAAAGCTCGGATCGGAAATTACTTACGAATCAGATCTAGGAGCAGAGGATGAGACTCTACTTGCTCAGGATTTGGACAAACCAATCTTCGTAGAGAAATATCCCGCCGAAATCAAGGCTTTTTACATGAGACGAGATCCCGAAAATCCAAAATACGCTCTCTGTGCTGATATGATTGCACCGGAAGGTTATGGAGAGGTGATTGGTGGGAGCGAAAGGGAAGCGGACTATAATGTCCTTCTGGATAGAATCAAAGAACACAATCTGCCACTCAAAGAATTCCAATGGTATTTGGATTTAAGAAAATACGGTAGCGTTCCACATAGCGGGTTTGGACTTGGTTTAGAAAGACTTGTTGGTTGGATCTGCGGAACTCCACATGTTCGAGAAACTATTCCATTCCCAAGAATGATTACAAGGATTACACCGTAAGGATATACTTGTTTTAAGTATTAAAAAAAATTTCAAATCAATTTTATCGAGAAGTTTTTTAGATAATTAATAAAAAATATGGGGCTATACAACTACATTAAGAGTCTTGACACAAAATTTGCATGGTCTTTTATGGGATTTGTAATAGGTATTACAGGTATTTGTTATGCCGTTTATATTGATCAATTTAAGGTATCCGAACCAAGAATTGTATTTGACATTCTATCGAATACTGAGGTCCTTTCAGTTAAAGAGAACTTAAACAAACTTGACATAATTTATGACGGGCAAAACCTCAAAGAACAAAAAGAGAACCTTATCCTCTCTACCATAAGAATCAGTAATGAAGGGAACGAAGACATACGTGAAAATGATTATTATAGCAAAACGCCATTTGGACTAAAAATCAGTAATGGGAAAATCGCAGATAGACCAGTAATTACTGAAGCGTCTAATAAAATATTGAAGAATAATCTGACTCTAACCTATGATTCCTTGAATAACATTGTTCTTGATAAGATTCCTTTCAATCAAGACCAATATTTTACAATTAAAGTTTTGACCATTTGTAAAGGAGACACGCTCCCTACAATCACCCCTTTTGGGAATATCGCAGGCATTAATGAAGCGTTTCCCGTAAGACAATCATTCAAAGAAGGTCAAAAAGAAGAAAAATCATTTATTGAATTACTCACATTAGGTAATTTTGGTATTCATGTTGCTCGTTTCTTCTTTTATATATTCTGTATTTTTGCTTTCTTAGTGACAATTATAATCCCTATATCTAAAATATCAGAATATCTTGAAAATAAAAAAAGAAATAACATAATTCAAAAATTTAGAGAAAAGACCAAAATTCAACTCTCCGACAAAGTAGAATTGATTTTTGAAATCTATAGAACCTACGGAACTAATTATATTAATAGGATAAATAATATACTCGAAGACACGGGGAAAATCAGAAATTATCTCTCTCGTCACAATATCCATAGAAATAATATTTACTCTATAAATAGTTATCCAGAATACATAATAAATGACGATCATATATATAGACCTCAAAGGGAGCATTTTCTCATAATAAATAAGATTTTATCAAAACTAGTAGACAAGGAATTTATTAAAATTGAAAATGATAAGATTACTACTAATAATAACTTCAAGAAGGAATTACGTGAATTTAACTACTTCATTGAAATACAATAAAATGTTAGCGCTAACATGGGGCTATCAGACACACTAATAGAAACTAAAAAAATTTCTACAAACATAGACTCATGAATTTGATGATAAAGATATCTTTAAAAGTATTTTTTAAGTGTGTGTCGCGCAGACATTCTAACCCCCCACTCTTAACCTTCTTCAAATGCTCTTTTAGCTTTTGGTTTAGTTCGGAATTAGTAAAACTTAAGAGATTTATTTACAAGCCAAAAACAGGTACAATGTATTTGTTGAATTTGGGAAGAGAACAATGTAAGAAATATAGATAAAACCATGAGTAAAATTTCAATTCGATTTTTTGATGATAGGGAAGTTCGTGCTGTTTGGGATGAAGAGAACAGTAAATGGTGGTTTTCGGTTTTGGATATTATTGCAGTGCTTCTAAATCAAGACGACTATACGAAAACTCGTAACTATTGGAAATTCCTAAAAGCCAAGCTAAAGAAAGAAAACAGTCAGTTGGTTAGTGTTACTACCCAACTGAAACTTTTAGCAAGAGACGGGAAGAAATATTTGACCGATATGATGGATTACACCGGTATTATTGCATTAGGCAAAGAGTTTCCCGGCAAAAAAGCCAACCGATTGATTGAATGGTTTACCTACAGCGATGAAAGTATAGATGGTAAAAGTAAAACAAAGGCCTATGCCTTGTTTGAAAGTTCACTTATCGAGAGCATCGAAGTTGGTACAACGAAAGGATTACAACAAATTCATGCTTATTTGTTTGGCGGTTTGTATGAATTTGCGGGGCAAATTAGACAAAAAAACATTTCAAAAGGTGGTTTTCAATTTGCAATGGCACAACATTTAGAAAACACTCTCAAGCAAATTGAACAGATGCCGGAAGATACCTTGGATCAAATTGCAGATAAGTACATCGAAATGAATGTCGCTCACCCATTTATGGAAGGCAATGGTCGAAGTACGCGTATTTGGCTCGATTTAATTTTAAAAAAACGATTAAAAAAATGCGTTGATTGGAGCAAAATAGGAAAAAGTGATTATATGAATGCCATGATAAAAAGTGGAACAAACAGTAAAGAAATAAAAAATCTGCTAAAAACTGCTCTAACTGATGAAATCAAAAGTCGTGAGATGTTTATGAAAGGGATAGATTATTCGTATTATTACGAAGAAAATTAAAACGCAGCTTTAACCTTCTTCAAATGTTCCTTGAGCATTTTGTTCAAAGATTTGTTGTTTAGTGCCAAAATTCTGATTGCAGACAGTGCGGCGTTTTTGGTATCCAAAACAGTCAAAGTAGGCGTGTCCGATGGCATCTGTAAAGTGGAGTGAATATTAACTTCATAATCGGACTTGTCGGCAAAGGGTGGACAAGCAATCACCGGATGAATACTGTTTGCTCCCACAACTCCGGACAAGCCATTACTTCTGCCGGCAATCGTGATATAGCAGATTTCTTCATCTGAATTATTGTAATCGCTCACAATTTGAAATACTTTCTCAGGAACCTTGTGAGCTGAGGCTACTATGATTTTGTATGGAACTTTGAAACTTGTTAAAACTCCGGTAATTTTTTCCGCATGTGCTTTATCCGACTCTGAACCTAGAAGAATTGGTACCAACATATTTTTTGGATTAAATGAAACTTTTTAAATTAGCTTTGATTCTATCTTGAATTTTAATGTTTTCATCGGGGAAAACAAATTTTTCACCGGTCATTCTTTGATAGACATCGATATATCGGGAAGAGAATTCAATAATTAATTCATCGGTAATTTCTGGTGGTTCTTTGCCGTATTCAAAACCATGCGCTCTAAGCCAAAGTCTTAAATACTCTTTGTCTAGATATTCCGGTTCTTCGCCTCTTTTGACTCTGCCTTCGTAAGTATCCAAAACCCAATATCTGGAAGAGTCCGGAGTATGAACTTCATCACCTAAAACCAGATTTCCATTTTCATCTTCTCCAAATTCATACTTGGTATCTACCAAAATCAGACCTCTTTTCTTGGCTAGTTCTTGTCCTCTGTTAAATACAGCCAAAGCTTTCTCTGCAACCGCATTCCATTGTTTCTGTGTTAATAAGCCGTTATCGACAATTTCTTCGGGAGAGATTTTCTCATCATGTTCATCAGATTTAGTAGTCGGTGTCAAAATCGGCTTAGGTAGTTTCTGGTTTTTCTTTAAACCGTCCGGAAGGAAATTTCCACAGAAATTTCTCTCTCCATTGTCATAGTTATACCACATTGAAGTACCGGTCACACCGGTAATATATGCTCTAACAACAACTTCTACCGGATACATTTTAAGTTTCTTAACAACCATTACATTTGGATCGGGAACGGAAATGATGTGATTTGGAACGATGTCTTTGGTTTGATCAAACCAGAATTTACTAATCATGTTAAGTACCTGACCTTTGTAAGGAATTAGTCCGATGTTTACATCAAATGCTGATTGGCGATCAGTAGTCACCAAAACAAATTTGTCTCCTAAGTCGTATTTGTCTCTCACTTTTCCTTTATAGTAATTTTTGACACCCAAAAATTCCGTACTATCCAAAACATTCTTCAAATTTCTCTTGATAATATCTTTATCCATAATTCCTATTGGTTACATTGACCACTATGATACTGAATTAAATCCAAAGAATCAAAGCTCAAAGAGCCCAAGATAAATCCAAAATCAAAATATGCAAAATAGTTTAAATGTTTAAGAGTTGAAAAGTTTAAGTCGATGTTATTAAACACTTAAACTCTTGTAGTTAAACTTTCGTTGTTAAAACTTCTTCTAGTTTATTCCGTAAAACTGGTTCTCTCTCATTCTTAAAAAATACTTAAATCCAAGGAAGCCAAAGAAGGCTACAACAAATAGGAGTGCAATCGAATAGCCGTTAACACTGAATAGAGTATTGGTATTTGAAGTTACTGCACTATCATTTTGAGCGTAGCTGGTTGGAACAAGTTCATTGGAATCGGGGATCACTTCATCGGTATTAGAAACTCCATTTACCGTATGGATTGCCTTATCTCTTATGATTAATTCCCCTAAAGCAGCTTGGACTTGGACTTTATATTCTTTGCTCTCTTCCACATTCTCGATAATCAAGGAATGAAATTTGGACAAAGATTTATCTACTATGTAGCTATCCAAACTATTTTCCCCATATTTCAAAATGCCAATTGTTGGCTTGGATGTATTAAAACTAACTCTGATTTTGCCTTCTTCTTTATCGCTGACAACAATATTTTCCAGACTGAAAGATTCGAGTAATTGCATATCCTCAACCTTTACAGTTTCATCCGGCAAGCCGAGTTCATCTTCTGATAAAGGAGCGCCAAAGGAATATTCTTTTTCATCAATTTGAATTTTGGTTCGATCATAAACACTTACTTTACCACTGTTACCCAATTTCAAATCAACTTGAACCAAAACAATAGATTGACCTAATTGCTTTGGAATTTTACTTTCCATCACCTCTGCATTATCGGTAAAATAAATTAAAGAATTAAGTGGCATTGTAAATAACGAGGTCCCATCCTGAGGATATAAATAAGCTTTGTATTCCGTCTGAATTAGAAAACCTGTCATGTCCACAGCCCCATTAGAGGTATTACGAACTGTGACCCAAGAGACATCACTCTCCTTTTTGATATCTTCTATGGTAAGAGGCCCGTCACCAAAGACCGAAGCCTTAACCGGTGTTGCTAGAAATATAACAGATGACAATATAATGGAAGCTACAAGCAAACCGTTTATTAAAGTTCTGGTTGTTAGATTTTTGGAAGACATTTTAGATGTGGTTAAATTTACCATTTTAAGAAAGGCATTACCATACAACAACAAAACACATTTGTCAATTGACAAACAATTGGCAATTACTCAATTGATACATTGGTTATTTAATGTAAATTGTGAATTGATAATTTTCCTTCTACTCCTCCAAATAAACCCTGCTTATATCAACCCCATCAACCATCAATTTGTCGCCCGGTTTAAATCCTTTATCTTTGAGTCTTTTTTCAATTTTCTTTTTTCCAAACACGTCTCGTAAATGCATCACACCATGTTCATTTCCCCAATCGGTCATAAAGACCATTTTTCTAATTTTGTCATCACTGATTTCAAACACACCATCCTTTACAAATATTTCCGATCTCCTTTCGGTGAGAGCTAAGTGTGGTCTGTATGTTACCACTCCCGCTTTTTTCTCTTCATTATTGTCCGTAAAATCGATCTCCTTATCTCTAAATATTTTATGTCTTTGCAAAGTATAATTCATTAACTCCTTTGTCCCCTTATGTGTAACTGCGGACATTGGGAAGATTTTTTTCTTTTTTAGAGCTGAAACTTTTTTCCTAAGTTCTTCAATCATCATATCCAACAAATCTTGATCAATGACATCAATTTTGTTAATAGCTACAATCTCTTCTTTCTTATACAAAACATTACTGTATTTTTTGAGTTCTTTACGCAACTTCAAATAATCATCAGCAATATCTTTTGATCCTATATCCAAAACATGAATTAAAATTCTGCATCTTTCAATATGTTTTAAAAATTTATTTCCAAGACCTTTGCCTTCGGCCGCACCTTCTATAAGACCAGGGATGTCCGCCATCATAAAGTTCTCTTGACCTATTTTTACCACACCCAAATTAGGAACAAGGGTAGTGAAAT
>Ga0074197_1000818_pt1 | contig 33127 bp, 30 predicted proteins | sample EPASupsiteSAE305_FD_64526 | JGI IMG/M metagenome (GOLD analysis project Ga0074197, IMG submission 64526) | Bioremediated contaminated groundwater microbial communities from EPA Superfund site, New Mexico - SAE3-05 reassembly with SPADES | ecosystem: Environmental > Aquatic > Deep subsurface >...
CAGTTTAATAATACGTTGTTTTCATTCAAACAGATTTATCAGGGAAACAAGCTGAGGGAGCTTGAGATCTCCTACCGGGCCTATCATCAGGCCAGCCAGAAAATCTTTGCAGGCAACACTGCGGTTGTTCCCGTGATGAAACAATCAGCAGAGCGTATTGAGAAAATCATTGCCGAGATCCGGGATGAACAACAGGAAAGCCTGGTGTACAAGCTTAAAACAACTGATGAACAGGAAACCAGGACCGTCAGCCGTTCAATCTTTCTCGCATCATTCGGTGTTGTGGTTTCATCGCTGATCGCCGTTCTGCTGATCTACTCCTTTGCACGATCAATCGGCAAGTTGCAGAAGGCAACCCATCGCATTGCCGAAGGGGAATTTGATTATGACCCGGAGATTCCGCCGGGGGATGAAATCGGTACGCTGGCCAAGGATTTCAGTCGTATGGCACGGCGGTTGAAGGAATTGGAACAGATTAGCCTGGATGCCAGTCCGCTGACCCGTTTGCCGGGTAATATTGCCATTGAACGGGCCATACATCAGCGCCTGGCTGGTACGACACCTTTTGCGGTCTGTTATCTGGACCTGGATAATTTCAAGTCATACAATGACCGCTATGGCTATATCAAAGCAAGCGATCTGATCAGGGAAGCGGGCAGGGTGATCTACGATGCCGTGCATGGACTGCAAGAGCCCCAGGCCTTTGTTGGACATATCGGAGGTGATGACTTTGTGGTCATCATCTCTGCGGGCAAGGCTGAAGCGGCGTGCCAGGCCATCATTCATGCCGTCGATGCAATGATCCCCGACTTTTATTCGGCTGAGGACCGGCTCAAGGGGGCCATTGAAGGGGTTGATCGTTACGGCGTGCACCGGGTCTTTCCCTTGATTTCCATCTCAATCTCTGCGCTGGTCTGTACACCCGGCAGTTGCGGCAGTGCTGCCGAGATTGCAACCGCTGCCGCCCAGTTGAAGGATCAGGTCAAGAAGGAGACAGGCAGTAACTACTGTATTGTCAGAAGGGGGGCAGGTGATGGGACTGTCCTGGAGTAGGTGGATAGCGGTCTTCTGTGTATTACAGCTTTGTAGCGGCTGTATGCTATTGAGCCGCCAGCATGGCGATACCGATGTCTCCGTGCCGTCCCATGAACGGAAGTTTGCCGGGGCACTACAGCTTTTGCGCCAGGGTAATGAACAGGGGGCGCGGGAACTGCTGGAACAGGTCGTTGTGGCCCCCGGACTGGCGGGGGTGACGGATGATGCCCTTTTCAGGCTTGCGTTGCTGAGGTTACGTGACGGGGGTGAAAAGGGTGGGCAGGAGGGTTACAGCCTGTTGGTTCGGCTGGCAAAAGAATATCCTGACAGCATCTGGACCCACCAGTCAGCCGCATTATCCAGCTATCTCTCGTCAAACCAGAAGTTGTTTGAAAAACAGCGCGAGACCAAAACACTGCGAGATCTTAATCTTCACCTCAGTAGGGAGAACAAGGAACTTCGGCTCAACCTGGAAAAGCTGAAAAATCTTGACCTGGAGCTGGAACAAAAGCGCAGGCGTTAGGCCGGGCGCCTGCAGGACACGAAATTGATGGCTCAGATCTCATGTAAACAACAGCAGTTTAACGCAGCCATGCAGCGCTATACCGACTTGCAACGGTATCAGGTCTTCAGTACCCTGGTGGCCGTTGCCAATCTGTCTTTGCAGTGCTGCCTTCTGTTTCATGCCTGGCGCTACTCCATAGGTGTTGTTTGGCAGATACTGGCCATTCTTGTGGCATTCCTGGTCACTGATTTTATCAACGGTTTGGTGCATATGTTCATGGACAATAATGACCGGTATGAGTCCCTTGCTGGACCGTTGATTGCCAATTTTCACCTGCACCACAAAACCCCTCAGTACAAGAAACGCAATCTGCTGGCAGTCTATTTTACGGAAACAGGATCAAAGGTCTGGCTGGTCGGCTATCTTGCAGTTGCCTGCCTGTCAGCTGTTTTTTTCAGGCTTCCTCCGTTGGCCCTGTTTGTTCTGGCTTATGTGGGGATTTTGTCGTCTGTTGCCGAGGTATCCCACTACCTGTGTCACAGTTCCACTTCCACCGTTTCACGCCTACTCGGGACTTCCGGTATTCTGCTTTCAAAGCGGCATCATGCCCGTCATCATCTGCAGGACAATATCAGCTATGCCTTTCTCAACGGTGTAACCGACCCGTTGCTTAATCTGATAGCCGCACGCATCTATAAGGGGTATAAGCAGACCACCGATCTGCATTATGCAACCTATACCGCCACCGAGACCGCAGTCCGCTGAAAATAAGATCACCCAGTGAGTGTTTGTGAGAGGAAACAGGTCATATGTCTGAAAAGAAGGGGATTCTGAAGGCTGCCGGAGTCTTGGGCAGTGCTACCATACTGTCCCGCGTGATGGGCATGGTGCGGGATATTGTGGTGGCGCGTCTGTTTGGTGCCGGTATGGCCACCGATGCTTTTTTTGCAGCCTTTCAGATCCCCAATATGTTGCGTCGTTTTTTTGCAGAAGGTGCCTTGACTGCTGCCTTTGTGCCGACTTTTTCCGAAACCCTGGTGCAGGAGGGAGAAGAGAAGGCCCGCGAGTTGGCTAATCTCTGTTTTACCCTGTTGACCATGCTGGTCGCCTTGATCACCCTGCTGGGAATTCTGTTTTCTCCTCTGATCATCAAACTGATGTTTCCTGGCTTTGCTGCAGTGCCGGGCAAGTTTGAGCTGACCGTGCTGCTGAATCGGATCATGTTTCCCTACCTTTTCTTTATTTCACTGGTGGCGCTTTGTATGGGGATTCTCAATACCGTCCGCCACTTCTTTACCCCGGCCATCTCGACGGTATTCCTGAATATAGCAATGATTCTGGCTGCCTTGCTGCTGCGCTCTTTTTTTCACTATCCCATCACGGCCCTGGCCGTGGGGGTGTTGCTGGGAGGACTGATCCAGCTACTGTTGCAACTGCCGGTGCTTTGGAGCAAAGGTTTTCCAATCCGTCCCCGTTTCGGATTTAACGATCCTAAAGTCATGAAGATAGCCTTGCTGATGTTGCCTGCTACTCTAGGTGTTGGGGTCTATTATCTGAATATTACGGTTGGGAATATCCTGGCATCCCTGTTGCCGCAGGGCTCCGTCTCCTATCTGTACTATGCCCAGCGCCTGTTTGAATTTCCCCAGGGAGTTTTTACGGTGTCGGTTGCCCAGGCGGTGTTGCCTGCCATGAGCCGTCAGGCAGCCGAAGGTGATCTTGAAGCGATGAAGGATTCGCTTAACTACGGGGTGAGGCTGACCTTGTTTGTGACCATCCCGGCCCTGGTTGGGCTTGCCGTCTGTGCTGAACCGTTGATGGCGTTGCTGTTCATGGGGGGGCAGTTTGATTACACCATGGCTCAGCAATCGGCCCAGGCGCTACTCTACTATTCAACCGGTCTGTCGTGTGTTGCCCTGGTGCGGGTGCTGGCTCCGGCCTTTTATGCCTTAAAGGATACTAAAACGCCGGTTATCACTGCTTTTATTTCATTTTTGCTTAACCTTGGCTTCAGTCTCTGGTTGATGGGGCCGCTGCTGCATGCTGGTCTGGCCCTGGCATCTTCCTTGTCAGCTCTGGGTAATATGCTGCTTCTGTTCTGGCTGCTGCGTCGTAAGGCTGGTCTGTTGGGAGGTCGCAGAATCTTACGCACTGCTCTGTCAGCTGTCGCAGCATCTTTGCCGATGGGACTGGCTGCCTGGTGGATATCAGGTGCGGTGAACTGGTCGTTACCGGGTCAAAAGCTGCTTAAGGTAACCGGGTTGAGTGGCATCGTGCTGACGGCCCTGCTGATATATGGCCTGTTCAGCTATCTGTTCCGCTCAGAAGAGGCTGCAGAGTTTCTCGGGCTGGTGAAGAAAAAAATACGGGGGTAAATGGCTATGTGTGCCTCATATGTATCACGTTACACCACCGGACAGGGGGTCGGTGCAGTGCTTGCAACCGATCTGGGCATCTGTCGGGTCTGGCTGCCGGGCGATGATCTGTCTGACGTTGACAGGATCGCCGCCAGTGAGTCCGAGCTTACCAGAAAGGCGGCACAACAGTTAGAGCAGTACTTTCAGGGATGCTTGCAACAATTTGATCTACCTGTTGATATTTCCTCGCTTACCCTGTTTCAGCAGCGGGTGCTGCAACTGACCATGCAGATTCCCTATGGCAACAGTCGCACCTACGGAGATTTAGCTGCCGAGGCCGGTTCACCAGGGGCAGCCCGTGCGGTTGGCGGTGCCCTGGGTGCCAATCCGGTGCCGGTCATCATCCCCTGTCACCGTGTTGTTGCTTCCAATGGTGCCCTGACCGGATACAGTGCAACAGGTGGCATTATGATGAAAAAATTCTTACTATCACTGGAAGGTGTTGATTTCAGGGCAATCAAAAAGATCTAACGGTCTCCAGTTATGAACAGTATTTTTTTTAGGAAAAATGATTTATTTTGCTTGACACAAAAAACCCTCGGGAAATTGAAGAACTAGCCGTATTTTTGTGTAACATGCTGATATTACACTATAAATATAATGCCTAAAAAATGTGCATTTGGCAAAAATCACTTGTAAGAATATTACTTTCCTGTTTCATCAACAGTACTATCCACAACTTATCCACAGATTGTGTGGATAAGGATTCAACCTGCTGAAATTCTTTCATACGAGCAGATGGCATCAGTTACCGTCAGGAATTTTCCCGTGACTTTGCCTCAACCCATAAGGCCTCCATCTCGTCCAGGCTTGCATCCTGAAGATGTCGTTCATTGGCGTGCAGGCGCTCTTCAATATAGCTGAAGCGGTTCTGGAAACGTGCAATGGTCTTACGAAGTGCCTCTTCAGGATCCAGTGCGAGGAACCGTCCCAGATTCACAATGGCAAACAGCAGATCGCCAAGTTCAGCCTCCATACGATCCTGACGCCCCTGTTCCATGGCCTCTTCAAATTCATGCAGCTCTTCAAGTACCTTGGCCATGACCTGATCCACATGCTCCCAGTCAAATCCAACCCTGGACGCTTTTTCAGTTATCTTCTGGGCCTTCATCAAGGCCGGCAGGTGAGGGGGGATCCCTGATAAGGCTGAACGGCGCTCTTCTCCCTTCTCAGCTTTCTTGATTTTTTCCCAGTTGGCAACCTGGGCTTCACTATCTGTGATCACCTGATCGCCAAAGACATGGGGGTGACGCCGGATCAGTTTGTCAGACAAGCTTGCCAAAACATCCTCAATGGTAAATGCGCCGCGCTCCTCGGCAATGGCGGCATGGAAGACCGGTTGCAGTAGCAGATCTCCCAGTTCTTCCTTCAACAGCTCATCAGAGCCGCTGTCAATCGCCTCAAGGACCTCATAGGATTCTTCAAGCAGGTAGCGCTTCAGGCTCTCGTGGCTTTGCTCTGCATCCCAGGGGCATCCGCCAGGGGCGCGTAAACGGCGCATAATAGACATGACCTGATTGAATTGATCGTGGTTGGTTGTCATCTGGACAAAGCTCCTGTTTTTGGTTACCGGCTTGACACACCGGGTGATAATGATAGAAATGAAGAATCAAGACTAGCATGGTTGATTTTAAAAAGGTACCGGTCCATGACTCCCCTCAGTCAAAAAACAGATTCATTAACGATAACCTCCTTGCGCTCCTTAATGGAACTTGCTTCCCTGGTTAACTCCTCTCTTGACCCTGCTGAAGTACGCCGTTTGGCCGTTGAGGCGGTACCGCGGTGTGTAGGGGCTGATGCTGCCAGCCTGCTGCTGCTGGATGGTGCTACTGGTGAACTCTACTTTGAGGCGGCAAGCGGTGAAAAGGGGCGACACCTGAAAGAGGTCCGTCTGAAACCCGGCGAGGGGATTGCCGGTTGGGTCGCCCGCAAAGGCGGGGCTGTTATTGTGGATGATGTCAAACATGACCCCCGTTTTGCGTCAGATATTGACCGCTTTACCGGTTATGACACCAGAAATATGATTGTGGCACCGGTTGCCACCAAGGAAAAGGTCTGGGGTGTGCTGCAGGTGCTGAACAAAGTGACAGGTGACTTCAATGCTCATGACCTTGAACTGGTGCAGGCCCTGGCAGACCAGGTTGCCATTGCCATTGAAAACGCCTCGATGTACCAGGAAATGCGTTTGACCTTTCTGGGGGTGACCACCGCCCTGGCAGAGGCTCTGGAGCTGCGGGATCCCTATACAGGCGGGCATACCAGGAGGGTGCATGAATATTCCGTCCTGATCGCCTCTCATCTGGGGCTGTCTGAGGAGGAGATGGATGTCTTGCGTCTTGCGGCTATTATGCATGATATCGGCAAGATAGGTGTTTCTGATCAGGTCCTGCGTAAGCCGGGGCGTCTGAATCAGGATGAGTTTAACGAGATGTGCCGTCATCCTGAAGCCGGTGTTGATATTATTGAGCATCTGCCTCAGTTGTCACGGGTTGTCCCCGGGGTCTTGTATCACCATGAACAGTATGACGGCAGCGGTTATCCCCACAGGCGTCAGTCTGAGGAGATTCCGTTACATGCCAGGATTATTGCCGTGGCTGACGCCTTTGATGCCATGACATCGGATCGGCCCTACCGAAAGGCACTTGCCTTTGAAGCTGCCTTTGCCGAACTGCAACGTTGTTCAGGACAGCAGTTTGATCCCCGCCTGGTTTCTATCTTTCAGCAGGCCTGGCAGAACGGTGAAATTCATGCACCGAATAAAGAGGAGTAACCACTGATAATAGATTGACGGCGCGTATGCTCTTGTGTTAGATAGAAAAACTCTTCACCGGCTATGTAATGAGTGTGCCGTGAGGTGGAGATACGAAATCGATTGATTTCGGTGCGTAGCGCAGCCTGGTAGCGCACTAGACTGGGGGTCTAGGGGTCGAAGGTTCGAATCCTTTCGCACCGACCATATAACAAGGGGTTACGAGAAATCGTAACCCCTTGTTTTTTTATTTCGGGACATTTCTGGGCACATTTGTCATATCACCGTCATACTGGCTCCTGATGAGCGTCAATCTTCCGTAAACCCACTACCATTTGTTCCCTCCCTCAGGGGAGAAGGGTAAAGCGGAAGATTAGCGCTCGTCAGGAGCCGATTTGTGCTAATGCCTCAATGTTCAGCGGGACACCGGTCTCCGGGGCCAGTGCCAGCGTGATAGCCCTTCTTGCGCATTTGTTTTCACAAATGCCACATCCAAAGCATCGTTCCGGGGCAACCCTGCATGTGTGCTTTTCCACGCCATCAACGGCACTGTGGATCATTGCTATCGCATTAAACTGACAATATGACGCACAGTTACCGCAACCAATACAGGCATCGTTAATGCTTGCACGATAACCTGAGGGGAGGAGCATCTTTATGTTGTGCTCTGACATGAATTTCATTCCCAGGCAGCAACACTTGCAGCAGTTGCAGATGGCATAAAATCGATCCAGCATGGTTCGTTTAAACCAGGCGGTATGAACATGGCCACGCTCATCTTCCTCTTCAAGAATCATCAATGCCTCTTCCTGGCTTATTCTGCGGGAGCGAAAGGGCTGAAACATACGTAGCAGGTCAACAAAGGGGGCACCGATAATCAGACAGACATCTACTGGTCTGCATGGCTCCTTTTGCTGGGCCCGGCAGGGACATTCGTAGACAACAATGTTATGCGGATTATGCAGAATGATACTCTTGGCGTGTCGGTAGGGTAGAACCTGGTCCAGATTTTTAAGTTCAATGTTCCTGTTGATGGTAATGATTTTTTTGGCATCGTCCAGCCGAAGTACCTTGCTGTGATAGGTCTCGCTGATCTGCCTGCGTAAAAATGTCGAGTCTATCCGTGCAATCTGTTTCAGAACCTTCAAATAGGTTACAGTCGCTGCATAGAACATGCTGTGAATCGCAATGAGCGGGTTGCAGCGGGATTCTTTCAGGCTGTAGATGAGAGACTTGAGTAATGGCATGGTTTCCCCAGCTCACCTTGAGCGGCATAAAGGGTGCAACTGATCGCTACTCCAGCATTCCTTTTACTATCAGATCCACCGCCTCTTCCGGAGTCAATCCGTGGGCCATCAGGGTTTCGAGTTGATGTTTGTCGACACTGCCAATGGCTGCTTCATGGGTAACCTTGGCTTGCGGGTGAATGACGCTAATGATCGGTATGGCCTTTGCGACGGCACGGTCACGGATAATCTCCATGCAGTCCACATGACCGCGTACTCCGGCAGCATTTCCTTCGGTAATCCCGGTAACCTCTGCCAAGGCGTCGTCCTCAACGGCAATTCGTGACTTGATTAGACCGCGAGCATTTTTCCCTGCAAGCACGATCCGTTCACGGATGCGAATGTCGTCACTGCCATGTCCGAAAACCCGCGTTGTAAGCTCCACGACGGAATCATCAGAGGCCTCTACGTCATAGTCGATCTCCAGGCTTCCGACGCGGCCGTCGGTAAGCGTGAAGTCCGATGTATACCTGCCGCCCTGTCCGATTTTAACCGTTGCCTTCGGGATGACCTTGATGCCGCCGTAGGGGCCATGGTAGTGACGCTCCTGATACCCCATTGAAGCTCCTTCAGCGATCATTATCTGTGCGTCCATACTATGGCGGACATGCTCAGCTTTGGGAAACAGGCAGTGGGCGATAAAACGCGCCGAAGAGTTGCGTTCCAGGCATACCTCTATCTTGATCAACTGGTCTTCCTGATTATGTACAACACCAAAGCAGGTATGAACCGGCGTTGCCAGACAGACCCCCTCGCTGAGCCTGATCCTGACCAGAACGCCACCTCCCTGTTCTTTGGCATCAACCTCCAGACCGGGGACAGTTCTGGAACTGATGATCCGCTGTCCGATCACCACCAGATGTGCAGTTTTCTGATCTTGAAAGACGGCCTGATTGTTTTTGTCAAGCCCCAGCATGTTCAACAGTTCATGAGATTTATTTGTCATCACGCACCATCCCGTCACAGGAGATGCATTTTCTGGTCTTGAAACTGCTGGATATCTGGCGCGGGTTTCCGGTGGCGATTATTCTTCCGCCGCAGAGTCGGGAGGCCCGGTCTGCGGCAGCGGCGATCTCTTCGCGGTGGGTGATCAGAAGTACTGCACTTCCTGTGCTGCGGAGATGGTCCAGAACCTGGATGATATCGTCAGTCGACAGCATGTCGATACCTGAATCCGGTTCATCAAGGATTGCAAGCCGCGGTCGAACTGCAAGCACTGAAGCCAACTCAATCCGTTTGCGTTCTCCTCCGCTCAGAAACCGGTCCAGCATCCGGTCAAGATATGCGGAAGGATTTAGCCCCACTAACCGCAGAAATACTTCTGGCGGTTCTGTTGCAGCACCGAGTGTCAGATATTCATGTACCCTCAATCCCTCAAACCTGGCTGGTTCCTGCCATGCCAGGCAAATGCCGAGACGGGCCCGCTCATACATCTTCATACTGTTTAGCAGTATCGCGTCAAAATAGATGCCGCCTGATTCGGGATAATACCCCTCACACCCCATGATAATATTGGCTAAAGTACTTTTGCCGGTACCATTGGTTCCAAGCAGGGCATGAATCTCGCCAGCTTTGATGGTCAGCGTCAGGCCGGTCAGTATCGTGCGACCGGACGCTGTAAACCGGATATCACTCAGCTCAAGCAGATTCATAGGACCGCCGGTTGTAGAAATTTATGGCTTGAAATGCAGATGCCTGACTGTTCGGCAGCCTTTTTCTGTTTTAACTGGTGCTGCCTGCAATTGAAGCATAGCACTTTAAACGGATCGGTCAAATATCCTGCCAGAAAGCAATAAAGGCCGTCAGTGCTATACTGCTTGAACTATTTTAGTCGGTCTGATTGACAAATCATAAACCGGGTGTATGTTAAAAATAGTCGTAATAACATATTGATAGCTTGATCTGGTGCTGTGTTGGGTTGATTGCGTGTGTCGGCCGTCTCTGGAGTCGCTTCCTGGTAAGAACGCCGGGAAATCAAGGAGAGGAGGATTGAGTCATGTCAGATGAAAAAGTGAAGAAAGATGTAGCGGTATCCGGCCCAAAGCTTAACCTGCAGAAGTACACAGCTCCGTTTGAAGAGATGGAGCGCATGTTCAATGATTTTCTTCAGCAGCGGTTTTGGGGGCAGTCATGGATGCCTCATATGAGGTTTCCTGAATCAACGGATGTTTCCACTTCGATTGATATGTTTGAAGACGGCAATGAACTTGTTATAAAGGCGGATATTCCGGGCATGAAGAAAGAAGATATCAAAATCGATTTATCAGACAACGTACTGAGCATCTCAGGGGAAAAAAAATCTGAAGAAAAAACAGAACAAAAAGATTACTACCGGGTGGAACGTTCTTTTGGGGCATTCAACAGGAAGTTGCATCTGCCGGTAGAAGTTCAAGTTGATCAGGCGAAGGCCTCATTCAAGGATGGTGTACTGGAAATCAGAATGCCGAAGAGCGAATCGGAGAAGGCCAAGGTTAGGAAAATTACTGTTGAGTAGGCTATTTTGTCCGGAAGGAAGGCTGGTCCTGTAAACTATATAATCTGATACCGGGACTTAACCAAATTGGTTGAGTCCCGGTTTTTATTTGGGGTACACTGTAGCCTGCTGTGCAGGGTTATTCGTCTGAACCATGTTCCGAACGCCGAGGTTGTCATGGCCATTGCTCATACTGTCAAACCTGTTACCGTTCTGGTTGATGCCCTCTGCAAAGACCACCTGCAGGGCAAGGACGAGGTTGTACGTCTTGCTGTCATCGCCCTGTTATCCGGTGGACATATCCTGGTGGAAGACCTGCCCGGTCTGGGCAAGACAACCATTGCCCTGGCGTTGGCAGGGATTACGGGACTTTCCTTTGGCAGGGTGCAGTGTACCAGCGACCTGCTCCCTTCAGACATTACCGGACTTTCGGTCTTTAACCGTGAGACCGGGCATTTCAATTTTGTGCCGGGTCCGGTCTTCAACAATATTGTCCTGTTGGATGAGATCAACCGGGCCATGCCTCGTACCCAGAGCGCCATGCTGGAGGCGATGGAGGAACGGCGGGTAACGGTTGAAGGCACGACCCATCAGCTTCCTGACCCGTTTATGGTCTTTGCCACGCAGAATCCCTCTGATCAGAGCGGCACATTTCCTTTGCCTGAATCGCAGCTTGACCGCTTTCTGATCTGTACCGGCATCGGATATCCGCCTGAACAGCTTGAACGCTCTATCATTGCAAGTGGAGGAATCCGTGAGCGGATAGCCGGAATTACCCCTCTTGTCTCAACAACAGAGATTCTGACGGCCCGGAGGGTGGTTGAGCAGTCAATCTATCTGGCCGACAAGGTTGTCGGCTACATCCATGCCCTGGTACAGGCTACCCGGCTTCACCCCCTGATACAGACCGGTCTGTCCACCAGGGCAGCCATCAACCTGGCGCAGGCGGCCCGAGCAGCAGCATTTTTGGCAGGCCGCGACTATGTTGCCCCGGATGATGTGAAAGGCATTGCTGTTGCAGTCTGCGCCCATCGTCTTGTCATGCGGCCTGGCCAAACAATTCAGGATAGAGGAGAACTGCTACGGGAGATCATCAGCGGCATACCCCTTCCTTTGGTCTGAAAATCAGCAAGGCTGGTGCCCTGTATATTATTGTCACCATCCTGCTCGGATTTTCCGCGGTGAACACCGGCAACAACCTGCTGTTTCTGGTGGTGTCGGCTCTGTTGGCCTTTATGGCAGCCACCGGCTATGCAGGCATGCTCAACATCAAAGGGGTCATCCCTGAACTGCTGCCCCCTGATGAGATTTTTGCAGGGACGCCGGCCCGGTTCAACCTGCTGCTTCGCAATAAAAAACGGTATATCCCATCTTTTTTGATCCGGCTCAGCGTGGCAGGCAACGGTGAGGCGCTGCTGCCGTTTGTCGGCAGTGCTGAAAACCTTGCATCAACAATGACCCTTACCTTTCCTGAGCGGGGCCGGCAGACGGTCGGACGGATCAGCGTCAGCTCACCTTTTCCGGTTAACTTCTTTACCCGTTATTGGAACTACTCAAGCGATACAGCCTGTATCGTTTATCCTCGTCCGTTACCATCCGCTGATAACGGGGCTGGTGATGATGCTGCGCGACCTGGCAGCAGCACTAAGGAAATCCGCGGCCTGGATGGTGAACTGGAAGGCATCAGGGAATACTCAGGCGCAGAACCATTACGCGCAATTCACTGGAAACTGTCGGCACGCGGTGAAGAGTTGCTGGTCAAGGAGTTTGGCAGCCGGTCAGCACCGCCCCTGATAATCAAACTTGAGTCCCTGTCCGGTACTGATATTGAAGCAAAATTATCCCATGCAGCCTGGCTTATCAAGCAGCGGGCCATGGAGCAGCCGGTGGGTTTGGAGCTTGATGGCCGGATTATCCTGCCGGCCAGTGGCCGCCGTCACGCTTCACTTCTGTTGACAGAGCTGGCTCTCTATGGTCACCACTAGCAGGCTGATAGCATATCTTTCTCTGGCGATCTCTCTGGCAGGGGTTATTCCTCTGTTTGTCTGGCTTGAGACCTTTCCCCGTCTGATTGTTGTGCTGGGGCTTGCGGTCGGTATGCTGCAGGAACTCCGGCAGGGACGCTGGTATGTCAAAAACTGGCAGCTGAATATAGCTCTGGTGCCGCTGTTCAGCTGGTATATCCTGCAGTACAGCCGCAGCAACCCGATTCAGCCGGTGGTCAGTGTCCTGGCAATCATGCTGGCTGTGCGGCTTTGCGGTGAAAAAAACACCCGTAACCTGCTGCAGATTAACCTGCTTGCCCTCTTTTGTCTCGCCTCGACCTCTCTCTTTGATCTGAGCCCATCGTTCCTGTTCTGGCTGGGATTGTTGCTCCTGCTGCTACCGGCTTCACTGGTGGTACTGACCTTTCATGCCCAGAACAACACGCTGGCTTTGCAGGGCAGAGAGCTCAGGAAGATACTCATGGCAGCCCTGCTGATTGTACTTGTCACACTACCAGCTATGGTTGTCTTGTTTCCGATCTTGCCGCGCACAGCATTTCCGCTCTGGCATTTTCTGAACCCCCCTGTTTCGGGAACAACCGGCATTTCCGACAAGGTTGAGCCCGGCAGCACTGCCAATGCCGCTGAGACTCGTACCCTGGCATTCAGGGCAGAACTGCCCCGTCAGACACAGCCACCCTATTGGCGGGCAACGGTGTTTAACCGGATAAACGGCAACAGATGGAGCCGTAATCCCGGTGTCCCCCATGAGACCATTATTCACAGCGGGGTACCTGTCAGTCAGACTATTACCGTAGAACCTTCAGCATCCCGTTTGGTGATCAGCCTTGACACGGCCGCAGAGATCTCTCTGCCAAGGCTCAGGGTCTCACCGGATGCCGTCTTTGAGAATCTGCGAGGTTTCTCCAGACGGACCAGTTATACTGCACGTTCCTTTAGCGGCAGCATACGGTCCACCAGTGTGCCCATTAAGCGTGGCTTTTATCTGACGCTGCCAGAGAGGCTTTCTCCAGGGATCAGGCACCTTGCCGATCAGATCAGTCGAGAAGGTCGCTCCGATGCTGAACGGCTTGAGCGCGCTGAACAGTATTTTCTGAATGGCGGTTACCGTTACAGCAGGGAAGGGCTTCCAACGGGACACGACGCTCTGGATCAGTTTCTGTTCGTCTCAAAGCAGGGGCATTGCGAGTTTTTTGCCTCGTCACTGGCGATACTGCTCAGGGCTGCCGGTGTTCCTGCCCGGCTGGTAGGTGGATATCTGGGGGGAGACTACAATGAACTGGGCGGCTACTACCTTGTCAGTGAGGACAGGGCCCATGTCTGGGTTGAGGCCTATGTTGAAGGAAAAGGATGGATACGAACTGACCCGAGCCGTTTTGCAGTAAATGCCTCAACGCTTTGGAGTGACAAGAAAAGACCGGGGTTCGGTGCGCGGCTCAGACTTGTTCTCGATGCTCTGGACTACCGTTGGACCCGGACAGTTGTAACCTATGACTTTGAACGTCAGGCGGAGCAACTGCGCAGTGCAGGGACAAAACTGCAAACCCTGGAGCACGGTATACGATGGCGATGGCTGCTGCTTTCGGGTGTACTCCTGTTCGGGCTGATTGCACTCTTTAAGATAAGGAGACAATGGTTCTGCAGCCGGGAGGAGCGTTTGCTGCGGCGTTTTAAACGGGTGGTAAAAAGCAGGTATGTGACCCTCGGCAACGTTGATAATCTGGGGCTGTTTGAGATTGCTGCTGCAAGTGGCGACACACGGGTGCAGCAGTTTGTTGAGCGGTATGCTGCAGCTGTCTATCAGGATAAAAAACTTGGACCCGGCGAGATCAGGCAGCTTAACCGGCTGCTTGACGAGTTGAAGTAATCGAAATCTGTTCAAGGTTTGTTCAAAGCAGTCATTATCCCCGTCCGTAACGCCTCAACAGATCGGCATAGTAATCAGCCAATCCGGGCTTTAACTGTGTTGACTGATAGCGCCAGCTCCAGTTGCCCAGTGCAACCCCGGGCCGGTTCATGCGAGCCTCTGTTGGCAGTTCCAGCAGATCCTGCAACGGTATGATCGCCGTTCCGGCCACTGACATCAGGGCCACCCTGATCAGATCCTGAACCGGGTTTGTGCCGGGAAGCCCGAGATAGTCGTACATCCGGTTGATGATCTTAGGAGACAGGGTATTAAACCAACCTCTGGTGGTGTCATTGTCGTGGGTACCGGTGTAGACAACGCTGTTGGTGCGGTGGTTGTGGGGCAGATAGGGGTTGGCTGCATCGGAATCAAAGGCAAATTGCAGGATTTTCATGCCGGGCAGGTCATAACGGTCCCGTAACGCCTCAACTTCCGGTGTGATAACTCCCAGATCCTCAGCGATGAAAGACAGATTTCCAAGCGAGGCCTTTACTGCATCAAAAAAAACGACTCCCGGACCCGGTACCCAACTGCCTCGGGCAGCAGTCTTGGCTGTAGCCGGCACATGCCAGGCCGCCTCAAATCCCCGGAAGTGATCGATTCGTATCTGATCAAACAGCTCAAATAACTGACGAAAACGGGCGATCCACCAGCCATATCCCTGCTGTTCCATGGCTACCCAGTTGTAGAGCGGATTGCCCCAGAGCTGACCGGTTGCACTGAAATAATCCGGTGGAACCCCGGCAACCACCGTTGATTTTCCCTTTGTATCAAGCAGAAACAGCTCCTGGTTGCACCAGACATCGGCTGAGTCGTGTGCCACAAAAATCGGCAGGTCGCCGATGATCGCTATACCCCGTTCCGCTGCCGCGCTTCTGACCCGTTGCCATTGGCGAAAGAACTGCCACTGCTGATATTTCCGGGCACCGATTTCCGGTCCAAGCTGAAGGGCGGCCTGTTGAAGTGCCCGCGGGTTGCGTTGTGCCAGTTCATTGGGCCAGCGGTGCCAGGGGGTGCCGTGGTAATGCTGCTTTAAGGCCATGAACAGCGCATAGTCATGCAGCCAGTAGGTTGTGTCGCAGAACTGCCAGAACTCTTTCAAACGCGGTGTCTGCCCCTGTTTGAAAAAGTTTTCCGCGGCTTCGTGCAGCAATTGCTCTTTCCAGGGAGTCACCTGTTTGAAATCAACCAGCTCCTGTGGAAAATGGTTCTGTAGTGCCCGGCTGGAAAGATCTCCTTCCTCTACCAGCTGCTGCAGGTCGATCAATAGATGATTACCGCCAAAGGCGGAATAGGAGGAGTAGGGCGAGTTTCCTGCTGCAGGCGGGGTTAACGGCAGAACCTGCCAGAGTGAAAAACCGGCTTTTGAGAGAAAGTCAAGAAATCCGGTTAGTTCTGTTCCAAAGGTGCCGATGCCTTCTGGTCCGGGCAGTGATGTGGGATGCAGCAATACGCCTGCACGTCTCCTGACAGTCATCGTTCACCTCGTTAAAACATAGTTTCTGCTTGAATTACCTAATTTGTACGCTATAGTCAAACCATTCCACCATCAGGGAGTTTCGTGCTCGAATCTGTTGTCAGTGATCTTGCCGCCCCCCTTCTCCGGGTGAAGGCCGTTGTTACTGTTGCCGGCGATCTCAATATCGCCCGACGCAACTGGAATGCCTACCCGTCCGGCCATCCTCTGATAGAATCCTCTGTTCAGAAACTTCTCACGTCATTTCAATCTCTTCTCAGTGAAAACGGCGGAGTTCAGCTCGGTATTACGCGGGATGGGCTGTTGTTGGGTGACGAATACGTTGAAAAAAACAATCAGATTTGTAAAAACGTGGCAGCTGCGTTTTTTGAGCGGGGTATCGGTGCCCTGATCGTGTCACGATTGCCTGATCGTGAAGAACTTTTGGCACTGCTTGCTCTTTTGTCTTTGAAACGCGAAGACGTGTTGGCACAGGGGGGGATTGAAAAGCTCTGGCAAGGGGCCGGTATTACTGCGCTGGAAATACGTGCCATCCGCTATGACCGCTTTAGTGGTACCGAAGAAGAACGGCTCAGCAGCGAATCTGATCAGGAGCATGGCTCCCTCTGGGAACAGTTTGTGCTGCTGATGACCAAAGGTGAGGTCGGACTTGCCGGTACCGACGCCCAGGGAGAGATCCGTCCCGAAGTCCTTGCCGCCAGTCTGAATGCCCATTTTGCACGTCGCCTGGGAAGTGGTAGCGGACTTTCCAATAATACCCTGAGGCGTGCCACCGCAATCATACAACAGGCTATTGCCGTTTCTGATACTGGCGACACCGGTGCCGCCCGAGATGTCGGATACACTGAAGAGGCCGGTGACTGGTCAGAGCTGAATGAAACAGCAGCAGTTGTCAAGGCGGATCTGGTGGCCTTTATTGCAGCCCTTGATCCACTGCTGAGGCGTCAGATCCTGAACGGTTTCTGTGAAACCGGTGCCGCTGATGCTTCAACAGCAGACGAGCTTTTCCGTTATCTGGGCGCTACCGTGTTGCAGGAAACCTATGCTTCTGCTGACGAATACGCCGCAGCCCCGGAACTTTTGCAGGGGATACTCAGAAAACTGCTTCCCCATCTGATGGACAGTTATCATACCACGACCCGGGATGATGAAGTCCGTGACAGGATGCAGACCCTGTTGCAGGAACACCAGCGTGAGGCCTACATGCCTGATGCATATATGCAGGGGCTGCTTGATTCCCTGAATTCCGGTGCGCTGAAACAGCTTGATACAACAGAGCTGGCCAGTTTGCTCACGACTCTCAGTCCTGCGTTTATCAACAGCCGCGGCAGTGAGATCATCCTGCAGCTGGTGATTGCAGACCCAACGAGTGAAACTGCTCAGGAGCTGATTCAAAACCTTGCTGATCTCTGTGGACATTTCCTTGAGCTGGGGGACTACGGACAGGTCTTGAAAATCCTCAGTCAGGCGGCTGACCCCCGCTTGCCGCAACTGCTTCGCACTACCATGCGTGACGCCTTCTGCCGCCGGGAATTTCTTGATGAAATTCTGAGTGGACTTACCGTCTGGGGTAAGCCCAAATATGATCAGGTTGCCCTGCTGATTCAGGTCTTGGGACGAGCCTTCATAGAACCGTTACTGGATCGGATGGCCGAAGAAGAGAATATGTCGTTGCGACGGTTTATGATGGACCGCGTGCAATCTTTTGGTGAAATCGCACGACCGTATCTGCTTGCCAGGCTGTCCGACAGTCGCTGGTATGTTTTGCGTAATATTATTGTCATGTTGCGGACTCTTGGCCCAATGCAGGAAAACGAGCTGGTTCGCCCTTTGCTCAGGCATGCCAATCAAAAGGTTCGTGTTGAGGCATTAAAACTGCTGATACAGTCAGGTGATCCGGTGGCACAGCGGCAGGTGTTGCGCGATCTTGATTCTTCTGACCGGGAAACACAGCTGATAGCCATTAATATGGCTGACCGGAACAGCCCGCCTGAGATGATGCGCAAGCTGTTGGCGCTGGCTACCGGAGGAGGCTATACTGCAGTTGAGTGTGAACTGAAGTCTGCCGCAATCCAGGCCCTGGCAGAGATCGGCAGATCAGAAATTCTGCCTGAGTTGGTCAAGGTACTGACAAGCCGCAGCCTGCTGGCATTCAAGGCGCTTAACCGGTTGAAGATTGATATTATCCGCTCCCTTGATCGTTATCCGGCAAAAACCGTGTTGCCTCTGTTGGAGAAGGTGGCCGATGGCAATGACGAGGTCGCGCGTCAAGCTGCAGAAACATTACGTATACTGCGGAGCAAGACATCATGAATAGCGCAATTGCTCTGCATGAAATCAGCGAATTTATCCGGCACTTGCTTTCTGCGGTGGCCGGAGCTGCGCTCTACACCGTTAACCATCCCCAGGTCTTCCGTCTTGCTGATGCTGCCCATGCAAGCCTTACCCGGGCATTGGCAGAACGGCCGGATATTGCGTTGCTAGAAGTCGATGGTGAACTGGTCATTGATGGCAGGCCACAAGCATTTTCCCTGGTGTTTGACCGTTTTATCCAGATCATGCATGAGCATGGTATCGGTCACCTACGCTTTCTGGCCGGCACACCCCGGCATGAGGTTGACCAACTGATTGCCCTGCTTGCCCGTCAGTCTGACGGATCTGAGGCTGGATCAACTGAACATATCCGGCTTGGCAAGGTTGAGATGCCGGAGGACGGAAACGAGGAAGGCAGCCTTGGTGCCGGCGGCGGAACATCCGGGACGGTAGGGACAGGCGGCAGGGCAGGGGCTGTCACTCTTGGTGAGATACCTGCACTTGAGCTGGCGAGACTCAGTGAGGTGTATGAGGCGATCAAGCGCAAGGAACGCCTGAAGCCCAGCGGCATCGCTGCAACAGTTGCCGAACTGGTGGAGGCGTTCCGGCGGGAAGGTGAGTCCCTGCTGGTTCTGGCGGCCCTGCGGGAGCAGGATGAGTATACCTTTACCCATGCTGCCAATGTCTGCATCCTGACTCTGGCCCAGGCAATGTCCCTGGGGATTAGCGGACAGATGCTGAATGATATCGGTATTGCCGCCATGTTACATGATGTTGGGAAGATGTTTATTCCTGAAGAGATTCTGACTAAACCGGAAAAACTGAGCGACGAAGAGTTTGAACAGATGAAACGCCATCCGGTGCTTGGTGCCCAGTACCTGATGGAAACTCCCGGAGTTCCTCGTCTGGCAGCGATTGTCGCCTTTGAACATCATATGCGACATAATCAGTCGGGTTATCCGGTGGTGCCGCCCGGCTGGCAACAGACTGTGGCCAGTCAGCTGACTGCCATTGCAGATTGTTTTGACGCCATGCGGACCCGTAGACCATACCAGGAACCCCGCCCCCCCGAGGTGATTGCCAAGGTGTTGATGCAGGGCTCAGGGACCGAATTCAACCCGCTGCTTGTCAGGAATATGCTGCTGCTGCTCAATCGACTTGACAGAATTTAGGCGTCAGAAGGGGCTTGACACCTGTGTAGGCTATGGGGTACTGATTTTTATTCTAACATTGTTATAAAGCAGGATTCCATGAAAGGGGAGGCACCAACTGATGAGTCTGGTTAAACTGTACGATACAACGCTGCGTGATGGAACGCAGGCTGAGGATATTTCGTTTCTGGTTGAGGATAAGATCCGGATCGCACACAAGCTGGATGAGCTTGGCGTTCATTATATTGAAGGTGGCTGGCCCGGCAGTAACCCCAAGGATGTCGCGTTCTTCAAGGACATCAAAAAGGAAAAACTGCAACAGGCCAAGATTGCCGCCTTTGGCTCTACCCGCCGTGCAAAAACCACTCCGGCCAATGACCATAATATCAAGACCCTGATTGCTGCGGAGCCGGATGTCATTACCATCTTCGGCAAGACCTGGGACTTCCATGTGCGTGAGGCACTGCGTATATCGCTGGAGGAAAATCTCGAGCTGATCAACGATTCGCTGGTTTTTCTGAAGCAGAACGTGGCAGAGGTCTTCTACGATGCCGAGCATTTCTTTGACGGTTACAAGGCCAATCCCGAGTATGCCATCAAGACCCTGAAGGCTGCGGAAGATGCCGGGGTTGACTGTATCATTCTGTGCGATACCAATGGCGGCTCAATGCCTTACGAAGTAGCTGATATCATCGCTAAGGTCAGGAAACAGATCAAGACACCGCTGGGAATTCATACCCACAACGATGGCGAGTGTGCGGTTGCCAACTCAATTGTGGCGGTTGATCAGGGTATTGTGCAGGTGCAGGGCACCATCAACGGCTTTGGCGAGCGTTGTGGCAATGCCAACCTCTGTTCCATCATCCCGGCCATTAAGCTGAAACTGAAAAAAGACTGTATCAGCGATGAGCAACTGCGGCACCTGCGTGAAGTCTCAAACTATATCTTTGAGCTGGCCAACCTTTCCCCTGACAAGCACCTGGCGTATGTGGGCAAATCTGCCTTTGCCCATAAGGGTGGAGTGCATGTCAGCGCCATCCAGCGTCATCCTGAAACCTACGAGCATATCCGCCCTGAGCTTGTTGGTAACAGCACCCGGGTGCTGGTCTCTGATCTGTCCGGCAAATCCAACATCCTGGCCAAGGCAGAGGAATTCCAGATCAACCTCGACAGTAAAGATCCGGTTACCCAGGAAATACTTGAGGAGATCAAGGAGATGGAAAATCGTGGCTTCCAATTTGAAGGAGCTGAAGCCTCTTTTGAGTTGATGATGAAAAAAGCCCTGGGTACCCATAAGAAGTTTTTCCAGGTTATGGGGTTCAGGGTGATTGACGAAAAACGGACTGATGACCAGAAACCAACCTCTGAAGCAACGGTTATGATCAAAGTGGGGGGCAAGATTGAGCATACTGCGGCTGAGGGGCATGGACCGGTCAATGCGCTGGATAACGCCTTGCGTAAGGCCCTTGAAAAGTTTTATCCCAAGCTGAAAGAGGTCAAGCTGCATGATTATAAGGTCCGGGTGCTGCCTGCCGGTCAGGGGACCGCATCGTCCATCCGGGTTCTGATTGAACTGGGGGACAAAATCAGTCGCTGGGGTACGGTTGGAGTATCTGATAACATTATTGATGCCTCGTACCAGGCCTTGATCGATGGCATAGACTTCAAGCTGCACCATGAGGATTCGGTATAATCGTTTGTATTTCCAGCGTATCGCCATTACCCTGATTGCAGCGGTAATGACGCTTGTGCTGTTTGTTCAGGGCCGTCACGCCGGAAATGATTCCGGTTTGGCGGCCCTTTCTGCTGAACGGTCCGGCAGTATTGTGGTCCAGGTTTCCGGAGATGTTGCCCATCCGGGAATATATCGGATTTGCGGCAAAAAAATGACGATTGACGCCATATTTATGGCGGTACCGTTGTGTGCTGCATCTCTTGTCCCTTCTGATGATCTGCTGTCAAAGCCCCTGCAGACTGGTGATGCAGTCCATCTGATGTGTAAAGCCAGAGAAAACAGGGCTTTAATCAGTACAACAAGCATGAAAACCAGTCAGCTCCTGACCCTTGGCCTGCCACTTGATCTGAATACGATGTCCCAGGCAGATTTTGAGTTGCTGCCCGGGATTGGTCCGGCTTTGGCTTACCGTATTGTCGGGTTTCGTCAAAAAAATGGCGATACTTTGGCGTTTGATGATCTGCTTCAAGTGGACGGGATAGGCGAAAAGAAGTTGAAACAGCTCTATCCATATTTTAACCATTCAATATCAAAGTAGAATTTCGTTTTGTCAGTATTAAAACGGAGAGTGGCCATTCTGTTGGCACACAAGGTGTATAGAACATTTCCACCTGCAGATTTTGATGTGTAACCTATACAGTTGAAGGAGGGAATGTCATGAAATGTCCACGTTGCCAGGGTCGCATGTTCGCCGAAAAATTCTATGACTTTGTACGTTCCTTTAATGCGTGGAAGTGCAGCTGTTGCGGTGAACTGGTTGATTCAACCATCCTGCAGAACAGGGTTCGGAGCAGCAGCACGTTTCTTGGCTGACCCAAACTGAAATAGGTAACCTGATACCAAGGGGGGATCCAGAGGAGGATCCCCCCTTTTTATTTGACATGTCAGTGTGGTATCCGTACATTTCCTGCAATTACAAGCGATAGAGGAGACCGTTTGATGCTACGACAAGGACGGGGACTTTCAGACCTGCGCCCCATAACAATGACACGTCACTTTATCAAGCACCCGGAAGGTGCTGTTCTGGTGGAGTTTGGCGATACCCGTGTGATTTGCACTGCCTCAGTGGAAGAGTCGGTTCCTCCGTTTTTGCGTGGTAAAGGTACCGGTTGGGTCACGGCTGAGTACTCCATGTTGCCTCGTGCAACCCACACCCGATCCTCCCGTGAGGCTGCCAAGGGCAAGCAGAGCGGCCGCACCCTTGAAATTCAGCGCCTGATCGGGCGTTCCCTGCGGGCTGTAACCGACATGATCAAGCTTGGTGAACGTACCATTTATCTGGATTGCGATGTGATCCAGGCTGATGGCGGTACCCGTACCGCTTCCATTACCGGTGCCTATGTGGCTCTGGTTGATGCGGTTTCTGCGCTACTTGCCCAGGGCAAGATTACCGGGAACCCCTTGAAAGAGGCCGTTGCCGCGGTCAGTGTCGGAATTGTTGATGGTCAGGCAGTGCTTGATCTTGACTATCAGGAAGATTCCAGTGCTGAAGTTGATATGAACTTTGTCATGACCTCTTCCGGTCGTTTTGTGGAGGTGCAGGGTACTGCCGAGGCAGAGCCGTTTACCCTGGAGCAGATGGATGCCATGCGCAGTCTGGCCATGACAGGCATTAATCAGCTGTTTACGTATCAACAGGAGGCCCTGGCGCGATGAGGCAGTTGCTGGTTGCCACCCGGAACCGGGGTAAGATCAAGGAGATCAAGGCTCTGTTGGATGGTCTGGTGGAAGAGATTATCTGTGCTGCTGATCTGCCGGACCTGCCTGAAACGGTTGAAGATGGTGCCACCTTTGCTGAAAATGCCCTGAAAAAAGCCCGCGAAGCCAGCAAGGCAACCGGACTCGCCGTTCTGGCAGATGACTCGGGACTGGTGGTGGATGGTCTTGGTGGCCGTCCTGGTGTCTACTCTGCCCGTTTTGCAGGAGTCGGCGCAAATGACGCTGCCAACAACGTCAAGCTGTTGCAGGAGGTGGCCGGTCTGTCCCAGCTTGAACGCCGTGCCGCCTTTGTCTGCAGTATGGCCTATGTCAGCCCGAATGGTGTTGAGCAACTGTTTGAAGGCAGGGTCGGAGGGACGATTATTGATCAGCCCAGAGGTGATCATGGTTTTGGCTATGACCCGCTTTTTCTGGTCAATGGGTATCAGCAGACCATGGCGGAACTCCCTCTGGAGGTAAAAAACCGGATCAGCCATCGTGGCCAGGCCCTGCGGGCCTTTAAAAACTTTCTTGGCGGTGCGTAAATGACGGCCTACCTGCTCAGACGTATAGCCATGCTGGTGCCGTTGATGCTGGGGATTACCCTGATCACCTTTACGGTGATCCATCTGGCACCGGGTGAGCCGGTGGATATGCAGATGGCCATGAACCCAAAGGTGGGCAAAGAGGCCAGAGAACGTCTGACCAAGTTTTACGGTCTGGATAAACCGCTCCATGAACAGTATGTTAGTTGGTTGGGCAGACTTGCCCGTCTTGATCTGGGCCGTTCCTTTTCCAGTGACAACCGGCCGGTGCTGGACAAAATCAAGGAACGTCTGCCGATTACTCTTTCGCTCAATCTGGTGGCCCTGATCATTGAGTTTGGCCTTGCTATTCCGATCGGGGTACTGGCTGCGGTAAAAAGGGATACGATACTTGACAAGGGGATCACTGTTTTTGTGTTTCTGGGGTTTGCAGTGCCTACCTTCTGGTTGGCCCTGTTGCTTATGTATTTCTTTGGCGTCAAGCTGAACTGGTTGCCGATCTCCGGCCTGCATACGCTGGGATATGAGTCGTACAGCTGGTTTGGGCGGTTCTGGGATCTTACCAAACATCTGATCCTGCCGATCTGTGTAGCTTCATTCGGTTCATTTGCCGGTGTTTCACGTTACATGCGTTCAGCAATGCTACAGGTGATCGGTCAGGACTATATCACTACAGCCAGGGCCAAGGGGCTGTCCGAACGGGTTGTTGTCTGGAAACATGCCTTGCGCAATGCCCTCTTGCCGCTGATCACCCTGCTGGGTTTTTCGATTCCGGGGTTGATTGGAGGCAGCGTGATCTTTGAAACCATCTTTGCCATCCCCGGCATGGGGCAACTTTTCTATCAGGGGGTTATGTCGCGGGATTATCCGGTGGTCATGGGGATTCTGGTAATTGGTGCCTTTCTGACCCTGCTGGGCAACCTGATAGCCGATATCAGCTATGCACTGGCAGATCCGCGCATCAGACAACAATGACAGCATTTAAGACCTCATTCTTTGCAGCAGTTTTCTGGCCGCGTCTCAAGCGCAACCGGATGGCCATGGTCGGCCTGTTGGTCGTGCTGTTGCTGTTTATTGTCTCGCTGTGTGCCCCTTTACTGACCCCCTATGACCCCTCTGCAATCAATGCCTGGGATGTCTTGCAGCCCCCTTCCCGGAACCACTGGTTCGGCACTGATGAGCTGGGTCGTGATGTGCTGACCCGGGTTCTGTTCGGGGCCAGAATTTCACTGAAGGTCGGTTTTGTGGCCATTGGTATTGCGGTGCTGCTCGGGTCGGCAGTAGGGCTGGTTGCCGGGTATTATGGCGGCTGGGTGGACAGCCTCTTGATGCGCTGTGTTGATATCATGCTCTGCTTCCCTTCATTTTTTCTGATCCTTGCGGTGATTGCGTTTTTGAACCCCTCGATCTGGATCATCATGGCCGTGATCGGTCTGACCGGCTGGATGGGGGTGGCCCGTCTGGTGCGCGCCGAGGTCCTGACGATTCGGGAGACCGACTACATCCTGGCTGCCCGCTGCATCGGCTGTTCAGACCTGCGGATCATTCTGCGCCATATTTTGCCGAATGCCCTGTCACCAGTGCTGGTGGCAGCCACCCTGGGGGTTGCCGGGGCGATTCTGACTGAGTCAGCACTCTCATTTCTGGGAATCGGTGTCCAGCCTCCCACCCCCAGTTGGGGCAACATTCTAACTTCGGGGAAAGACTATATCGAGTTTGCCTGGTGGCTTTCCCTGTTTCCCGGTCAGGCAATCCTGATTACGGTACTTGCCTATAATCTGCTGGGGGAGGGTATCCGTGATGCCCTTGACCCGCGTACTTCCCGCTAAAGGTCTTCTTTGCCATGCCAGATCAACAACCACAGATCGTATTTGTACATGATGATTTTGAATGTGAAACACTTGAGGATGAATTGCGTGTGGATGAACGGTGCCGCACCTTGTTGCAACAGTTCTACTCCCACTTGCAACTTAGTGGGCTAACACCTGAAAAAGCTTCGGAACTGGCATATGGTGCCGATTACTATGTGCGGGATTACCTGATCGATTTTTCACAGCAGAATCTGGCACGTCCGCAGGCAGGGCTGGTTAAGCGTTTTGCCGCAACCTGGTATATCACCCGCACACTCGAACCGGACATGACGGTACTGGCCCGCTATCTGGATGCCATTGAAGCATTCTACCGCTTTTTGCGAGACCGGCATCTGATCAGCGCTGAAGAGCTGCAACTGATCGAAGCCGAGCTTGCCCTGAGAGACTATTACCATGGGCGTATCCGGCAATTCCTTGCGTTGAAGGGAGACGGCTACGATGCCTGGGAGCGGGAATGCCCGCTGCAGGAAGGTAAAGGTGCTGTATGAAACCGATTGTCATTACGGTGTTAGGCCAGAATCACCAGCGCAAGGACTGGTTTTTTGATTTTGGAGGGGCGCCGTTTGCTGCCTTTGTATCAGGACTTACGGCAGATCTGGAACCGCTCGGGGTCGCCGTCAGGCTGGTCTTTAACACAGATATCACCATCACCATCAACAGCTATGCCGATCTGCTGAACTGTATCAAGATCTCATCACCGCAGGATAATCATCACAATCACTGTGTCGGTCATCTGATTGGCAAGAGTGAACGCTTGGATATCATGGAGGATATTGCGCGGGCTGTGCGTAGAGTCGCCTTTGCGCCGGAGACCGTGGCCCCGGATATTGAGTTCAGAAAAACATGCCACAATTGTGGCTGTGGATGTTAGGAGCAAAACAGTGCCAATGAGCCAACAACTACGTGATTTTAATGCCGTGGCAGCCAGGTGGGATCAGGAACCACGGCGTGTCCAGCTTGCCTCAGCCGTCAGTGAGGCAATCATCAGGAATACCGGGCCGAGTCAGGCGATGCGAGTTCTTGATTTTGGTGCCGGCACCGGTCTGGTAACATTGGCGCTTGCACCGCTGGTACAGGAAATGGTGGCGGCTGACAGTTCTCAGGGGATGCTTGAGCAGTTGACTGCAAAACTGGCTGATGCCGGAATAACAAATGTTCTCCCGTTCCTGCTTGATCATGCTGGACCGGTTAGCTTACCGGGACCATTTGATCTGATTGTCAGCAGTATGACCATGCACCATATTGCTGACCCGGGCACGCTGTTTGGACTCTTCCATGCAGCCATGCGCAGTGGCGGACAACTTTGTATTGCAGACCTGGAGTCTGAAGACGGCAGTTTTCATGACGATCCAACCGGCATTTATCACAACGGCTTCAGTGTGGCAGAGATGGAAGACTACTTCACGAAAACCGGATTTGTGAATGTCAGGACGATTCAGGTTACGTCGGTTAAAAAGGGCAGGGAAGGAACTGTCAGGGAGTATCCCGTTAATTTAACGCTTGGAACAGCATAATTTTCCTGGGATTGATTGACATATTGACTAATTTAACTTAGAAATAACGTAAATTTACATTTACAGGTTAGTTCCTCCAGGAGGGATGCATGTCCCAGGTAGCATTGCCTGAAACAGTCAGGAAATTACTGGCTTCTCAACCGATCGAGCTGCCGATCTTCCATCCGGTGGCGCTGAAGCTGCAGCGTATGCTGTCAGACTATGACTTTACCGTTGATGAAGTGGCTCAGGTGGCGAACGAAGATCAGTCGCTGGCCAGCCAGATGCTGAAGATGGCCAACTCGCCGATGTATATGGGGCGTACCAAGGTTGCTACCATTAAAGAAGCGGTAATCAGACTTGGTGCCCAGCAGGTAATCAATATAGCCATTGCCGCTTCGCAGGCCTCGGCCCACGCCTCTGAAAATCCGGCTCTGGATGCCTACATGAAAGAACTCTGGCTGCACAGCCACGGTTCAGCTCTGGGAGCCCGCTGGCTGGCCCACAACTGTGGTATGCGCGGCATCGCAGATGAGATCTATCTGGCTGCCCTGCTGCATGATGTGGGTAAGCTCTACCTGCTCAAGGCGATTGAGCGTCTGGTCAAGGCTGGTGTCATCAGTTCCATGTTTGATGACGACCTGATCATGGAAATCTTTGACGCGATGCATGTTGAACAGGGCTATCGTTTGATGCAGCACTGGAACTTCCCCTCCATGTATTGCGATGTCATCAGGGATCACCATCTTGAAGAGTGGGATCCGGTCAACAAAATGCTGGCCATTGTTCGCTTTGTTAACCTTGCCTGCCACAAGGTCGGTCTCGGGTTGATTAAAGAACCGGATCTGGCCCTGCAGCTGACTCTGGAGGCAGAGGTGCTTGATATTGGCGAACTGCAGATTGCAGAGCTTGAATCGCTTCTGATCGAGACCCGTGAAGCAGAGTTTTAACGAGTAACAGTAGATAGATTATCTATTTTAAAGCCCCTTCTGTTGTATGCAGAAGGGGCTTTTTTGATTGTCATGACGTGTGTGGACCCCTGCTGATAGTTTGCTGAAAACCTTACAAAGGAGACGGTTATGGCAAGCAACGATCCAACGATGTCCGGTGCGGTAACACGGCGGGATTTTGTGAAATATTCAGCCGGAACGGTTGCCTACATGTATCTGACGACGCTGAATATCGGATGCAGCAGCAGTACGGTACAGGTTATTCAATGGCCGATCTCGAACACAGTCTATACAACTGCAGAACACCAGATCCTCCCGGTTCCGGTGGCGGCAGGCGCACCACTGATTGCACCCAAAGAGCTGGCACGCTACAGCCTGTATAACTACAGCTCATGGAACGTCGGGCCGGGATTGCCCTGTACGGTGTGGGAAACCATTGCCGTAAAAGCACCGAATGCTGCATTGCTGCTGTCGTTTTTTACCATAACCGACGTGCATATTACTGACAAGGAGTCGCCAGCCCAGCCGCTGTATTTTGAGTGGAGTCAAGCTGCAGGCTCGACAACAATGAATTCGTCGGCCTATTCGCCGGTAATACTGGCATCTACCCATCTGCTTGATGCTGCTGTTCAGACCATCAATGCGGTACATAGAACATCACCGTTTGATTTTGGCATTGCCCTTGGTGATGCCTGTAACAACACCCAGTATAACGAGCTGAGGTGGTATATTGACGTGCTTGACGGCAAGGTTATCACCCCTAGTTCTGGGGACCATGTCGGAGCCGGATTTATCGATTATCAGAAACCGTACCAGGCAGCCGGACTGGACAAGTCGATCCCTTGGTACCAGGTGCTGGGGAACCATGATCAGTTCTGGATGGGGTCCTGTTACGAATCGCCACTGCTCCGGGCGGCCCATATTTCCAATAGCATACTGACCACGGATAACTCGGCTGCTAATTGTCAGAGTATCGGGCAACCAGGCTTTTACTCAGGGGTAATTGATGGCTCTGACCCCTTGGGGCCGGTTATCCTTTCCGGCCCGGAGCAGAATTATCCGGTACCTCCTTCTGTTGTTGCCGATCCGGACCGCCGTTCGCTTTCAACCTCCCTGTCTTCAAGTCAAAACTGGATCCGGGAATTTTTTATCACAACATCAACTCCGGTAGGCCATGGTTTTAATCTGGTGGACCCGGCCATGGCACGTGATTTTGCCTGCTACAGCTTTGTTCCCAAGGCAAACATGCCGATCAAGGTCATTGTGCTGGATGATACCTGCAAGGGGACCGGGCAGCCCAACTATGCCGGCGGCAGTCTTGACCAGATCCGGCTGGATTGGCTTAAACAAGAGTTGCAGGCTGGACAGGACAATAACCAGCTGATGATCATTGCAGCACATATACCGTTCAGGGTGTATAAAGACCTGGTGACGGATCCTGCCCAAGTGGCCACAAATCCGCAGATCATGACGCTGTTTCTCCCAATGCCCGTCTATTCCGTTGTCAATGATGATGCATTGCTATCCGTACTTCAGGGCTATCCGAACCTGATCATGTGGATTGCCGGGCACCGCCATATGAACACCGTTACGCCGCAGATTCACCCCACCGATCCTACCCGCAGTTTCTGGGAGGTTGAGACCTCGTCACTGCGGGATTTTCCACAGCAGTTCCGCACCTTCAGGATCTACCGCAACACCAATAACACCGTCTCAATCATCATCACCAATGTTGATCCTGCAGTATCAACTGCATCTCCGGCAACAACCTCGCGGGGCAACGCCATTGCCACGGCACGGATCACCGCGCACGTTCCGATGGGTGATGCTACCTCCCACTCGATAAATGCAGAACTGGTGGTACAATTGACTCCAACAATGCAGGCAGTCATCGCCAACGCAGGTACACCGGTATAATGCAGGGACTGGGGTTGCAGAGAGTATCAGGCAGCAACATCCAAGCAAAGGGGAACTCTATGAGTGACGAAGTCAAGATGCAGGAGAATAAACAGAAAAAAAGCGGTGAAGTTTCACGACGGGATTTCATCAAATACACTGCCGGAACAGCTGCCTGTATCTCTTTGGGCTCGCTTAATTATGGATGTGGCAGCAGCAGTAGCAGCTCAGCCCAGATTGCCGGATACCCGATTGATTCAAAGGTGGTTAAAACCAGTGAGCGGATGATCTCATTCCCTTACACGCCGGCTTCTGCAGCTCCTTCTCCCGGTACAATGCCTGATCCGCCTGACCCGCTCTACAGTCCCAATGGCAAGAGCGCGCTTAAATGGAATCAGCTGTACCGGATTGCCGACTATGATTCTTTGGGGTATGGCAAATGGAGCTATGTCGACTGGCCACTGCCGGTCGTGCAGCGGACCGATATCATGCCAAGCGGCTATAGTGCCGCATTAGTTACCAAAAAGACACGGCTGCTGAACTTCTTTGCCATGACCGATATCCATCTGACTGACAAGGAAGCGCCCAATCAGTTGATCTATCTCCAGCAAAGCCTTCCTGGTTTTGCCGGGCAAAACAGCTCCATCTACTCCGGTGTTATGTTGTACACCCCCCAGGTCTTTGATGCGGCCATTCAGACGGCAAATGCCCTGCATAGGAAAGATCCCTTTGATTTCTTTATTTCGCTGGGTGATGTCTGCAACACTAGTATGTACAACGAACTCAGGTGGTATCTTGATATCATTGACGGTAAGGTGATTACACCCAGTTCCGGTGCCCATGACGGGGCCGACAGCATTGATTACCAGAAGCCGTTCAAGGCTGCCGGTCTGGATAAATCGATCCCGTTTTATCAGGCCCTTGGTAATCATGACCATTTCATGATCGGCTCATTCCCAATCTCTGAGACTGCCGGCCTTGCTGAGTCATACGTTAGCGATACGGTCTGGTCAGTGTCAAATGACCTGCTTACGCCCGTCACCCTTACACAACCGGCCTTATTCCCGGCCAATATCAACAATACCAGGCTGAATGATTCAAATGACAGATACTATCAAGGCGTAATTGACGGTACAACTCCGTTGGGTACCATAAAATTCGCAGGAACTCTCGCAACGGCTCCCAAGGTGGTTGCCGACCCCAACCGTCGCTCGTTACCTAGAACCGATTGGATTCAGGAGTTTTTCAAGACAACCACCAGTCCGGTCGGCCATGGTTTTAACCTGGTTACTTCCAACCCCAATTTTGGTCTGGTTCCGGCTGCTGACAGAGCCGGGTTTGCCTGCTACAGTTTTGTGCCCAAGGCAAGTGTGCCGCTGAAGGTGATTGTACTGGATGATACCCAGCGTGAAGACGACGGTTCTCTCGATATTCATGGTCACGGCTTCCTCGATGCAGCACGCTGGAACTGGCTTAAGGCGGAACTTGCCGATGGTCAGGCAGCCAATCAGCTGATGATCATTGCCTGCCATATCCCGATCTGTGTTAGCAACGTTGGCACTGAACTGGAATGGTGGCTTGGTGATTCCAACGCCACAATCACGAATGCCTGCACTATTACGGAGTTGGTTACTACCCTTCAGAACAGCACAAACCTGTTGATGTGGATCGCCGGGCACCGTCATGTCAACACTGTCAAGGCATTTCAACCGCCTGCTATCGGAGGCGTTCCTGAAAACGGCTTCTGGCAGGTTGAAAGCTCATCACTGCGTGATTTCCCGCAGCAGTTCCGCACCTTCGAGATCTTCATTAATAGCGACTACAGCATCTCAATTGAGGCGGTGAATGTTGATATCGCAGTAAAAGAAGGCACACCCGCAGCAACATCACGCAAGTATGCCATTGCAACGCAGCAGATTCTGCAAAATCCGTTAAAAGGCAATCCTCCAAACTATGCGACATACTATGGTAATGACTTTGGTCCCATAGACCCGACCCGGGTGCAGGGAGGTGATATTGCTGTAGCACATTCCGGAGATGCCTATACCGATCCATCAATCCAGTTTGTTGATCTGACCCTGCAAGGGGTACCGTACAACGCATCATACAATGCCCAGCTGTTCAAACAGCTCAGCCCGGCCATGAAGGCACACCTGCAGACCTTGTATCCCACGCTGTAATCGGAGAGCAAGGAAAAGGTTGCAATACTGCAGATTGATCCTTTTAAGCGGTATCACGTTACTGCAGTTTTGATGAAGACAGGAGTAACCATATGCCTGTTGTCCTGGATTCAACCTATTTGGGAGTAGTCTTCAGGAATCCGTTTGTTCTGGCCTCGGCCCCACCCACCGCCACCGCTGACATGGTGCGGCGTGCCTTTGAAGCAGGGTGGGGCGGGGCAGTGATCAAGACCCTGATTCGCGAACCGGTACACAACCTGCCCAATCGCTTTGCTGCAATCAGACATGGCAACCGGATCACCGGTTTTGAAAACCTGGAGCTGTTGAGTGAACAGGCACCGGATGAGTGGTATCGGGCCATCCGGTGCATCAAGGCTGATTTTCCCGATTGTCCGATCATTGGCAGTATCATGGGGGCTGCCAATTCACCTGATGAGTGGCACTCCCTTGCCCTGGGCTGTCAGGATGCCGGGGCAGACCTGCTGGAACTTAATTTTTCCTGCCCCCACGGTTACCCGGAACGGGGCCGTGGGGCAGCCATCGGTCAGAATCCGGACTTTGCGGCACAGATCACCCGTTGGGTAACAGACTGTAAAGAGATCACCATTCCGGTGATTCCCAAACTGACTGCCGCTGTAGCCAACATCCAGAATATTGCAGAAGAGCTGGCCCTGGCCGGTGCTCACGGGTTCTGTGCCATCAATACCATTCCCTCATTCTTTGGCTTTGATCTGCGTACCTTGCGGCCAAAACCTGATATTGGCGGCAAAACCAGCTATGGCGGTTATTCCGGCCCTGGTATCAAACCGATTGCCCTGCGTGCAGTCAGCGAACTCTGTCAGTCCCCCGGTTTGCCGGTCATGGCCAGCGGTGGAATAACAAGCGGTTTTGACGCTGTGGAATTCATGCTCTTGGGTGCACCTGTCGTGCAGATGGCCACCGAAGTTATGCTGCATGGTTTTGGCATAATTGATAGGATGCAGCAGGAGTTGCGGGAGTTCATGGGGTGGCACGGTTTTACCGCTCCGGTTGATTTTATCGGGCTCTGTCGAGATTCAGCCACCAGTTTCAAGAAGTTGCCCGCTGGCAAGATGGTTTCTCCAAGACTGCTGGCTGAGCGTTGTACTCACTGCGGCGCCTGTTTTACTGCCTGTCGCGACGGAGGTTATCAGGCCATCAGCTGGAACGGTGGTCTGCCGGAGATTGCCCCGGCAGTTTGTAGTGGCTGCTCGCTTTGCAGCCATGTCTGCCCGACCGGTGCGTTGCAGATGCAGAGTTGCTGCAGTTAGAGAATTTCGCTGCAAGCGGGAGCGCAATGCGGCCATGCACTGTCTGCATTTGATGATGAACCCGCTTTCAGATTGACAGTTGCCGTGCTGGTGTTACCATTTGCAAACAACAACTAAGATGTTGATCCCAATAACTGCTTGCACCGATTTTG
>Ga0074197_1000820_pt1 | contig 33078 bp, 36 predicted proteins | sample EPASupsiteSAE305_FD_64526 | JGI IMG/M metagenome (GOLD analysis project Ga0074197, IMG submission 64526) | Bioremediated contaminated groundwater microbial communities from EPA Superfund site, New Mexico - SAE3-05 reassembly with SPADES | ecosystem: Environmental > Aquatic > Deep subsurface >...
TCCTGAATTTGTCCGCCAAGAGATAGCCGCAGGTCGTGCCGTACTACCTCTGAACGTCAATCACCCAGAAGCCGAGCCGATGATCATCGGTCGTAACTTCATGGTCAAGATCAATGCCAACATCGGAAACTCTGCAACTACTTCATCTATCGAAGAAGAGGTCGAAAAGATGCTCTGGTCTACCCGTTGGGGTGGCGATACCGTGATGGACCTCTCCACAGGTAAAAACATCCACGAAACCAGAGAGTGGATACTTCGTAACTCTGCTGTGCCAATTGGTACCGTACCAATTTACCAAGCCCTAGAAAAGGTCAATGGCATCGCCGAAGACTTGACATGGGAAGTGTTCCGTGACACGCTTATCGAACAAGCAGAACAAGGCGTGGACTACTTCACCATTCACGCAGGCGTCCGCCTTGCTTACGTACCTATGACAGCAAAACGACTGACTGGCATCGTCTCACGAGGTGGAAGTATCATGGCAAAATGGTGTCTACACCACCACAAAGAAAACTTCCTCTACACCCATTTTGAGGAAATCTGTGAGATTATGAAAGCCTACGATGTGGCGTTTTCACTCGGAGACGGTTTACGTCCAGGCTCACTCTATGATGCTAACGATGAAGCGCAATTCGCCGAACTAGAAACCTTGGGAGAACTCACCAAAATTGCTTGGAAACACGATGTTCAAGTCATGATCGAAGGACCGGGTCATGTTCCGATGCAAAAAATCAAAGAAAACATGACCAAAGAGTTAGAGGACTGTTTTGAAGCACCATTCTACACGCTTGGACCGCTCGTCACCGACGTTGCCCCAGGCTACGATCACATCACCTCAGCCATCGGCGCAGCACAAATCGGTTGGTACGGCACAGCGATGCTCTGCTACGTGACACCCAAAGAGCACTTAGGCTTGCCAAACAGAGAAGATGTCAAAGAAGGCATCATTGCCTACAAAATTGCCGCTCACGCAGCAGACCTTGCCAAAGGCTTTCCAGGAGCGCAAATCAGAGATAACGCAATGAGTAAAGCACGTTTTGAGTTTCGTTGGTACGACCAGTTTAACATAGGCTTCGACCCAGATAGGGCTCGTGAATACCACGACAAAACCTTGCCAGTGGAAAGTGCAAAAGTCGCACATTTTTGCTCGATGTGCGGACCAAAGTTTTGCTCGATGAAAATCTCCCAAGATGTGCGTGACTACGCCGCAAAAATCGGTACCGATGATGTAAGTGTTGCGCTTAAAAAAGGTTTGGAAGAACAAGCAGAACACTTTAAAGAGAGTGGTGGACAGATTTATCAATAAAAGCTTTAAGCCCTTGTAATCAAGGGCTTAAACTAAAACTAGCATTGTTCAACTATTAAGACAAACACGTCATTTATTCTTCAATATCTTACTGAACCATCTTGTGAGCTGACTTATGATAAACTTATCCCAGAATTATCTAGTAAAAGGAAATTTGTGAAGACAATTTATACCATTGGGCATTCAATATATAAAATTGAAGAATTTGGAGAATTGTTAAAACAAAACCAAATTAATACTATTGTAGATGTTCGAAGTACTCCATACAGTAAATTTGCACCACAATATAATAAAGAGTTGTTAAAACAGTATTTGAAACAAAATGCAATCTGTTATATTTATATGGGAGATATGCTAGGGGCAAGATACGAAGATAAAAATCTCCTTTTTGATGATGGAAAAGTAAATTTTAAAAAGGTTCAAGAAACCAAAAATTTTCAAGATGGTATTCTAAGATTAGAAAGAGGTATCGACAAGGGATATAACATTTCTTTGATGTGTTCAGAAAAAGAGGCATTTGATTGTCATAGATTTGGACTGATTTCAGAGTTCTTATCTAAAATATTAATTAATATCAACCATATCTATCCTGATAAGATTATTCCACATAAAGAACTTGAACAAAGATTACTAAAAAAATATGAAAAAAAAATTCCAGTTGTCGATTTATTCCACCCAAATGTTAGTATTGAAGAGCAACTAAAATTAGCATATGAATTAAGAAATATAGATATTGCCTACAATGCCATTACAAATGAAGGGGATGACGAATAATGAACCTATTTACTATCGGGTATACCCAAAAAAGTGCAGAAGAGTTTTTTACGTCGTTACTTCAGAATGGTGTAATAAAATTAATTGATATTAGGTTAAATAACCAATCCCAACTAGCAGGTTTTGCGAATGCAAAACATTTACCCTATTTGTTAAAGATTCATAATATTATCTATGAGTATAAAACAGAATTCGCGCCAACAAAAGAGCTTTTAAATGGATATCAAAATAAAGTAATTAATTGGTTAGAGTATGAAAAGCAATACAACCAAATTTTAGTAAATAGAGATATTTTGAAAAATATATCTATTATGGAATTTGAAAATGCAGTTTTGTTGTGCAGTGAACCAACAGCTAAACAATGTCATCGGCGATTAGCAGCGGAGTATATTGCTAAGCATTTTGAAAACGTAAATATTAAGCACTTATAAAGGATGCCCATGGAAATTATCATTACAGATTTAACAAGATTTAGCAATCCTGAAATCGTATGTATTGCAGGAATAAATATGGCAACAAGTGAGTGCATAAGACCTTTGCCATATATTTCTGTAGCTGACTGTAAAAGGTTAAATATCTTACCCGGCTCAAAACTTGAGGGAGTTTTTAATAACAATAATAATAGAGGTATACCTCATATTGAGGATAGAAGTTATACAAATTTGAAATACAATGGTGCTTGTACGGCTGATGAGTTCCATCAGGTTTTAAATAATACAATCGCAAGATCTATTTCAAATGAGTTTGGTTACTTATTTCCTGAAGGTGGGAAAGTAATTCCTTATGCAAATGCTCCGCAACAATCAATAATAACTTTAAAAGTTCGATCTTCTCAAATTAGAATAGTCAAAGATAGTTTTAATCATGGAAAAATAAAACTAAATCTAAAAGATAATGATGAAAAAAAATATACATATTTACCAATAACTGATTTAGGCTTTTATAATTATGCTATGAGGCATTTTGATGATTTTGATTTTCCTTCAAAAATCAATGCATTTATTGATGAACAAGAAGAATTATACTTAAGAGTTGGTTTAAGTGGAAGATATGCAAGTGGTGACAAAGATGGTTTTTGGCTTCAAATTAATGGTATATATACGTTTCCAAATTTTGATACAGAGATACGAAGCTATAGTTAAACTATTTTTAGAAATACAAAAAAGGGATAGAGCTTACTTTTAAACATTAAGCCTCTATCTTTAAATGATTGTAACAAAATTTTTTAGAAAAAGAAAGTCAGTACTAAACTTTTAACTTTTAGACATTAACTCTCTATTGAATGCGTTAAATTTTAGCTAATTTTTGCATAGAAAGCTTTACTTCACCCCATGGTGCGAATTATCCCCTGTTCGTTCAACCAGTTCATTCATATGCTCCCCACCTATAAAATACGCTTTTCCAAAACCAAACGTCGCTTCGCCGTACGTCACTTTGAACTCGTAAAGATTAAAATCCAACATTTTTTTAAGTGTACTTACCATCTTGGCATCAAACTTTTGGGCAAACCGTTCTAGCACTGCTTCAAAACGCTCACTTCCTCTCTCTATCTTTTGGCTATCGCATTGCAAGCTGACACGCTTTCTAGCAAACAGATTGTCTGTTTTGCTCTCATCTTCCACGAAAAAGAGTGATGCTTTAGAATTTTTTTGCAGGTTTTTAGCATGGGTGGCAATGTCGGAGATGTAAACGTAAAAACGGTTGTTATCGTAAACGTACGGAGCGTAAGAGCTAAAAGGATGCCCTTTGCTATCAAGAGTGCCGATGATGGCGGTTTGAATGGTTGCTATAAAATCTTTCATAATCTCTCTTTTTTTGATTTCATTGTAGCATGAAAGCGTAAAGCCTTTATTTATTTTGCGTTACAATACTTTTTTCAAAATTTTTCTTTAAAGTTCGCCCATGAACATAGCGCTTTCCATTCTTGCCATTTATGTTTTCATTCTACTCGGCTACATTGCCAAAAAGATTTTCAAAGAAGAGTTGGCTGAGCGCGGTATGGTCATTCTCTCGGTTTATTTTTTACACCCTATCTTTTCATTTTGGGGACTTTCCACCAAACCAATGAGCTTAGAGTTACTGCAAGTGCCTTTTTACTATGTGCTTTTTTCGATTCTGACGATTGGGGTAGGATTTATTTTTGCAAGAGTGTTTTTTGAAGATGTGAAAGAACGCTCCATCATGACGATTGCTGCAGCGATTAACAACACAGGCAATTTAGGCATTCCTCTTGGCATTGCCATCTTTGGGCAAGAGTCCATCATCTACACCAGCATGATGAGTGTTGCCAATACCCTTATGACGTATACCTTGGGAGTATTTTTTTACTCCGCGGGCACATCGAGCATGAAACAAGCATTTTTAAACATCTTCAAACTGCCCGTCATCTGGGCGGCGATGTTTGCACTTGGACTTAATTTTTCAGGCATTGTGATTCACCCTACTCTCTTTAAGTCGTTAGAGATGGGCGCATACTGTATGGTGGTGCTTCAGCTCATTGTGTTTGGAATGTACCTTTACAACATGAAACTCGGAGAGCTCAACTACAAACTGTTGTTGCATGTTCATCTCATCAAATTTGTCATCATGCCTATCATTACGGTGTGGTTGCTCTTTTTTGTGCTTCCATTAGAGCCCTTTGTTGCTTCGGTACTTTTTTTAGAACTCATCGTGCCACTGGCGGTTACCAACGTAAACATTTCAGCCCTTTATGACTGCAAACCTGTGGATGTGGCAAGCCTCATACTCTTTACTTCACTTCTGTTTATACCTTTTTTACTGATGGTAAGTTACCTACTCGCTTACTTTGATATCGCCCATTTGGGTTAGATTTTTTGATAGAGATGGGTGATTTTCACATAGTCGTAAAAGTCACTTAAGAACAAATAGCGCATACCGATGTCTTCAAAACGTTTAAGGGTCACGACATCACCGTCATTGTAAAGATTGGCGGTTTCTAAAAACTCTTTGGGATAACGTTTTTTTTCAAACGGATACTCTAAAAAGCACTTCATAAAGTTTTCAAAAAGATTGTTGATAATCAGCTCTTTTACAGGACTTGGATGATGCAAATAGTCTTTGACTTTTTCAAACTCCCTGCAGATATACTCTAAACATTGTTGCATGCGTCACTGCTTAAATGGGTATTGATCGTGTGAGAAATGAGCATTATCACTACATGAAAAAGATAACACAGTTACTCCTTTTTAGCTCACCTTTGCAAAAGATATACCAAAGCCCTTAGTTACCTTATGATACCATTTCAGAGAATTAAAGGAGAATGCGTATGAAACTGATATCGTGGAATGTTAATGGCATTCGTGCTGTTGCGAGTAAAAATGCTTTTACGTGGGTAGATGAAGTTAAACCTGATGTTCTATGTTTGCAAGAGATCAAAGCAGAGGCACATCAAATTCCTGAACCTCTGTTTGCTCACCCTTTTACCTCAACGCATATCAACTCTGCAAGTAAAAAAGGCTACTCAGGCACAATGAGCTTTTCCACACGTATGTTTGATAAAACCGATACCGCTTTACATATCGACCATACACACGAAGGACGTATTTTAGAGCATCACTTTGATAACATAGCGCTTTTCAATGTTTACTTTCCCAATGGTCAGCAAAGTGAAGAACGCCTTGCCCACAAGATGAAATTTTACAGTGATTTTCTAGCATATACTGAAGCATTGCGCAAAGAGGGCAAAGGCATCATCATCTGTGGCGATGTCAATACCGCGCATCGTGAAATCGACCTCACTCATCCTAAAGCCAATGAAGACACCTCAGGCTTTCTACCCATCGAGCGTGCATGGATAGACACACTTTTAGAGAAAGGGTATATCGATACCTTTAGGCATATTCACGGAGATAAAAAAGAGTGTTATTCGTGGTGGTCATACCGAGCGGGAGCAAGAGAACGAAATGTGGGATGGAGAATTGACTACTTTTTTATCTCTAAAGAGCTAGAAGGACAACTAAAAGATGCGTTTATCTTACCGCATATCTATGGCTCTGATCATTGCCCTGTTGGCATAGAATTGGAGTGTTAGCCCCTATATGCATAGGAGCTAACGACGTACTATTCTTGCCATTTCACTTTTAAAGGCGAACGTCGATACACAGGGCTTTGCCCATAATGTGTTGCTAGGTAATTGATGATGTGTGGCTCATCTGCTCCCAAATCCCAAAGACCTTGGTTTTTTTGCATATACACAATGGCATCTTTCCAGTACTTTTCATTCCCGCGATTTTGTGTCACGAGTGTTGCACTGTGACACGCCACCGTACAGTTCGCTTTGACAACTTCAAATCCTTCTGCGATAACAAGGCCAGTCTCTTTGTCTATTTCAGGTGATTTAGTGGTTTTTGCTTCTGCTTTTACCGTTTTAGCAGGCTCTGCTTTAACAGGCACAAGGCTCGCTTCTTCTTTTGGAGCACATCCTAACACCAAAAGCCCGATAAAAACCAACAAACTCGTTGTGATTTTTCCCATCTGAACTCCTTTTAGACAATTTTTACAGCGATGCGGTGTGTTGCATTGTTGAGATAGCCTTTAGGATTCCATCCAGGAATTACCATCGGTTGAGAAACACCTTTTTTATCAACAGCACGTGCCCAAAGCTCATAATAACCTTTGGCTGGAAATTTCAAATTGGCACTAAAACGTTGCCATGCAAATTTGTTCACTGGCTTTTTGAGGTTTGCTTTGATCCATGTTGCCCCAAAGTCAATGGAAACAAACACTTCTTTAACATCACCGATGCCACTCCACGCATTGCCTCGTATTTCGACTTTATCACCGAAGTTAAATTTAGCACCAGATGCTGGGTAAGTAATAAGCGATTTGATCGGCATCTCTTCTATGACACACATATTGCTATTAGGCACATCGCTTGCAGGCTCTACAGGAGTGCAAGGATTGCGGTAGTCGTCCACCATTTTAGGGCCATCATGTACTTTATTGCGTACGACAATGCGATTCAACCACTTACCACTCACAGATGCTGGGTAACCTGGGATGACAAGGCGCAAAGGATAGCCATTTTGTATAGGTAGTGGTGCTCCATTCATTTCCCATACAATCAAAGCATCTTCTTGCAACGCTTTTTTAATCGGAACACCCCTAGAAATAGGCACTTTGGTAGCATCACCACTCAAATGTGGGTCTGAACCATAGTACCCAATGTACACAGCGTCGTTTTTGAGTCCAACATACTCTAGTACATCTTTAAGGCGCACACCTGTCCAAGAAGGGCAGCCCACTCCTCCTAATGTCCATTGATTGCCTTTTGCTGGAGGGTTAAATTCTGAACGCCCGTTACCTCCACATTCGATAACCAAGTTGCTGGTGTAGTTTTTGAACTTACTTTTGAGTTCTGCTATCGTAAATGTCACTGTACGCTTAGTGGACTCACTTTCCCTTGCTGGAGAATTTGGTGTTGCTTCAGAGCCGATGGTGAGTGTCCATGTCGAAGCATCGATGTTGGTTGGAACCAAACCATTGTTACGAATAAACATCAAATCGTTTGGCGTGACTTCGCTATCCAAAAGGTGCGGTGGTGTTTCAGCCACAACTGGCTTATCACCAAGAACCACCAACTCTAAACTCTTACCAGGAATGTTCAGCTCCGCCATAGTGGGTGCAGCCATAGCTACAGGGACTAGACCTCCAGGAAGGTTACGTACAAAAGGGATTTCACTTCCCACTGCACTCATAAGGGCAAGGATGCCACTCTTCTTAAAAAAACCACGTCGATCGAGGGATGCGTTTTGACTCATACATTCTCCTTGTTGTCAACAAAATGGGGATACCCAAGCATTATAGTTTGGTATAGAAAAAACCAATGCTCTTTTTTTGAGTCAACTCAATAATTTAAGATATTTTTTGGTTATCACTAAAAAGACACACCAATGGCAGATAAACAGCTTAATAAACAATTTAAACAAAATAAACTATAATAAGACGTATATACCAAGGTTTGGAAGAGTTTTTGCTTACATAGGTTAACTCATCTTTAAAGGAATAACATTGGACGCAGTCGATCAAGAATATGTCGCACGCAAACTTCTCTCAGGGTTTGAAAATCTTTTAGATATTAGTGTTGACTTTGTTGCAGAACTTGGCACGACAAATATCACGATTCAGCGTCTGCTCAAACTTGAAAAAGGTTCTGTTATTGACCTTGAAAAACCTGCAGGTGAAAGCGTGGAACTTTACATCAACGGCAAGATTTTTGGTAAAGGCGAAGTCATGGTTTATGAAAAAAACCTTGCAATTCGTATCAATGAAATATTAGATTCTAAAACGGTGATTCAATACTTTAAAAAAGAGAGCCTATGAGACTTTTATTCGTTCTTATTAGTGCAGTAACGTGGCTAAGTGCTTCTAATCTTTTAACATACAATGTCTATGAAAGAAGTGATCGTGTCGATGTTATGCTCTCCTTCGATGCTCCTCATGAAGGTGGTATTTCTCAAAAAAGTGACGCTACTTCTATCACACTCACCATCAATGATCTTGGTTATGACAAAATGATCGAAAAGAGTATTAACTCTAACATCATTCAAGAACTCGCGATTATTCCTGAAAAAAACAATACACTCAAAGTCGTTCTTAAAAGTGATAAAAAAGTCAGTGTTGTTGCGTCTAAAACCGTTGATGGTTTTGGTCTTCGCATCAGAAGTAGCATTATGCAAGCACCTGCACAAAGTTCAGCAGAATCTACTACTGCTGCTACTGCGCTACCTGCGACATCATCTTCCGCGACAGATTTCATCGATACACGCTATATTATTGTTATTCTTACGTTGCTTTTCTTACTTGCTTTGATGTTCTGGATTAAAAAACGCTTGGGTATTCAAACAATTAGACCAGCTGCTGCGAGTAATGGTGGTGGAAAATCATGGCTTTTCAACCCAAAAACAGGCTCTCAACAAGAGGTCAATGTACTTCACAAAAAACAGATTGACAATCAAAACAGTGTCGTTTTATTTGAATATGGCACCATCAAATACCTTGTTATGACAGGAAATTCCAATGTTCTCTTGGAAAAATTTCAAAATGGTGAAGTCAAAGATGACAATGATTTTGAAAAGGTTTTTGAAGAAAATCGCAGACGTTTGGATGATTATCTCAAATTACAAGACAATAAACTCAGCACCTATAAAAATAAAGCTTCGGCAGATTATACGCCCTTAGATGCAATGCGTTAATACCTTATGACCATCGCCATCTCGATTTTGTCTATTTATGCCTTTATTTTGCTTGGTTTTATGGCAAAAAGAATGTTAAAAGATGAGATGAACGAAAAAGGGATGATTCTTCTCTCCATCTACTTTTTGCAACCCATGCTATCGTTTTGGGGACTTTCAAGCAAACCTATTGATTTTTCACTTTTACAAGCTCCTTTCTGGTACTTAGCGATTTCATTGATCTGTGTTCTTATCAGCTCCGTTATAGCCATACTCTTTTTCAAAGATGCCATCAAAGAAAAGTCTATTATTACCATTTGTGTTATCATCGGTAATACAGGAAATTTAGGTATTCCTTTAGGTATTGCACTTTTTGGTGACGCATCCATCATCTACATGAGTATGATTAATATCACCAATGTTTTCATTGTTTACACGCTCGGTGTCTTTTTCTATTCACGCGGTAACTTTAGCATCAAACAGTCTCTTTTCAATATCATAAAATTGCCTGTGATTTGGTTTGCCTCTTTAGCACTTTTGATGAATGTCTTTGAGATCAAGCTCCATCCTGCAATGAAAACGCCTTTAGAGATGGGAGCTTACTGTACCATGGTCATTCAGCTTGTTATCTTTGGAATGTACCTTTACAACATCAAGCTTCGCAGTATCAATTATAAACTGCTTTTACATGTAAGCTTCATTAAGTTTGGTATAACACCTATTATCGCTGCATCCATTCTTTACGGAGTACTCAATTTAGAGCCGATGGTCGCAACACTTATTTTCATTGAACTCATTGTTCCACTTGCAGTAACCAATGTCAATCTAGCAGCTTTGTATGAATGCAAACCGCTGGATGTAACCGTGTTGGTCTTTTTTACTTCGTTAGTATTTATCCCTTTCTTTATTTTAGTGAGCAATCTTTTACATTACCTCAATATCGTGAGTATGCCATGAAGATAAATGATAAAGATGCAAGAGTCAAATACATTAGAGCTCTAGAGCGCTTTTTAGGGAGTTGTGTCAATGCCCTTAAAAATGAAAACTTTGACTTTGCACTCTTTGTGAAACGTGCAGAAAAAGGTCTGAAAACACTGCAGAAAGTTGAACCAACAAGACTGGATTCAACCTACACCAATGCTCTTCAAAACTATGTTAATTTAGTTTCAAATAGCATTAGTAATACAGAAGATATTAATAGTGAAGAAATACACAAACGCCTTTTAAAAGAGGCGAATTTGCTTGAAAAAGAGAAATATCGCGGTAGTTATAAAAAAGAGAAACACAAAGCACAAGGCTTTGATGATGGTTACTGAGCAAAAAATGCAGTAATCGTTTCTCTCATCAATGCTTCATCTTCTATTCGATTGATTTTATCTCTAAATTCAGATGCCTCACGGAACCCTTTTGAGTACGTATGTAAATGTTTACGAAAGATAGAAATGCCCTTCTCACCATAAAAATCAACCATCGCATCGTAATGTTCCAAGACAATCTCTAAAATCTTTGTCTTTTCAACATATGTGAGTTCATTTTGGATCTGGTAAAAAATCCATGGATTTCCCACAGCACCTCGTCCTATCATCAAGCTGTTACAGCCAGTCACCTCTTTTACATGCAACGCTTTTTCGTAACTCGTAATGTCACCATTGGCAATAAGAGGGATTTTGACAGCAGCACGAGCTCTTGCAATAGCTTGATAATCAACTTCTGCTTTATATGCACCTGCACGAGTGCGGCCATGCATACTCATAAAGTCCACACCTGCACTTTCACACGCTTTTGCAATTTCTTCTGGAATCTTAGTGGTAAAACCAAGGCGTACTTTTGCGCTGGTGTAACGTTTATTAGAGTACTTTTTAATGGTCTCAATGATCTTTTGCATATGCGGAAGATTGAGAAGTAAGGAGGAACCTGCTTCTTGAGAGATAATCTTTGGTACAGGACAGCCACAATTAAGGTCAATCCCATCAATGCCTTCAATGTCATTAAGGACTAATACAGCCTCTTTGATGGACTCTAAATCCGAGCCTGCAATTTGAACGATGTAAGGTGTTTCAAGTGGTGATTTTGTCAACATCTTAAAGGTCTTCTCAGAACGATAACGCAAAGCATTTGCACTAATCATTTCAGAGAAGGTAACATCTGCACCAAACTTTTTAACAACAGAACGGAATGGGAGGTCAGTAAAGCCAGCAAGGGGAGCAAGGGCTAAAATGCCCCGCTCAAAATCTATCTCGTGAATCATAAACGCAAAAATTTGTCGATGTCGATACTTTTACCATGATCTCTAAGGAACATAATCGTTTTAAACTTCACAAAATCCTCAGGATCTGAGTTGAGTAAAAGTTCACGAATTTTATCAATCATTTGTAAATCATACAGTACATATAAGTATGCGTCAGCTGCAACATTGCCTTTTGAGTTGTATAACTTTTCAAAAAGGGCAATAAGCGCATCTGGGCTAAGTTTAATTTTAATTTCTCGTGCCAGCTCAAGATAATCTGCACGGTCTGCATTAAATTGCTCTAACATATCTTCGATGGATTTAATATCCATATCAAAACTATCATCAGCGTCTAAATAACGCTCCATCATACGGCGGAACGTACGTTTATCTTGTGGGAAGTCATAGCGTTTAATTTCATTGAAACTTGCAAAATCAAGAAGTGCATCATACGCTTTGAGGCACAATTCACTGTTAAGCTCTTTGCAGTTTTTAAGCACTTCAAGCGCAAAACGAGGCTCAATCTTGAGGCGATTAATACTATTTTGAATCACTAGAGGATTTGTTTTGGATAACTTGTATTTTTTGAGATCTTCATAGTTTCCATTTGCAACGCTAATAGCAACAGCACATGCATTGGCAACATCTTCTTCAATAAAAGATGCGGGTAACGTCGTATCAAAGCGCATACTTTGAAGCACTTTACCTGCAAATTTAAAACCATCTGTTTTATAAGTCGTAGTAACATCTTCACCTAAAATACGACTTTTAGCTGCTTCTTGAAACTGTTCAATATCTTTTTTCAAAGCTCTTTTGTATAAAAAATCTTTGAAGTTATAAAACACCAAATGTCCGATAGAAGCAATAGCCAATAATAAGACTGGAACAACCATCCAAAATGCTACAGGAAGGGTCAATGAGAGACCAAACAATTCAAGTGTAAAACTCTCACCATTAAAACTATAGACATACAGTCCAATGGCTAACATATAGATTAATGTTACAATGATATAACGTTTGATTCCCATTTGGTTGTCCTACCTACTTATTTTTTGCTGATTTTTCAATAATCTCACGGCACACAATACAATATCTTGCATGTGGCTTTACTTTAAGGCGTTGAAAGCCTATCTCTTCTTCACACATTTCACAGATACCATAACTACCATTTCTAATCTTATTGATAGCAAACTCAATTTCATTAAGCTCTTTCATCTGCTGTGCACTAATTGCTTGTTCAATCATACGATCAGTACTTACTGAAGCATGATCTGCTTCATCGCCAACATCGGTATCTTTGAGGTCTTCGATCTCTCGCATTGAGTCTTCGATATTTTTTTTGATTTGAACTCTTCTCTCTTTGAGAATGTCCTCAAAATGCTTTAATTCGTGCTCTCTCATCCTTTGTTTCCTTTACAAAAAATTGACCTAAAATTGCCCTGCATTATAATCAACTATTTATGATAGGGATGGTTGTTTTTTATACACAATCCCCGATAAATCTGCTCAAATAAAACCACCTTAGCGATTTTGTGCGCATATGTTAATCTACTTAAACTTATAATCTTTTGAGTTTTACCTAAAAAGACCTCATCAAACCCAAAAGCACCGCCAATGAAAAAATTAATACTCACATCTTGATCAAAAAGTGCGCTAAATTGTTCACTGCTTAACTGTTCACCTTGAACATCTAAGGCAACATTGTAGCCTTTTAGATAAGGTTCGTATGCTTTTGTGTAAGAAGCACGTGCCTCTTTCTCACCAATCATTTGTGCTGAGGCAATCTGTTTATTAAAGATCTTGATCTCTTCAACTTTTGCAAAGCGAGAGATCATTTTGGTGTATTCGCCTGCGATAGCCTCAAGTGACTTATCGCTACTCTTTTCGATCGTAAAGACCTTTACATTCATGCTTTGAGTCTTAACTCAAAGTCATCTTTTTTACAATTCTCGCCTAAAAGTCTCAATAAATCGGCAACGACTTTTTTCATATCGGTACGTGTCACAATCATATCAATCAAACCATGATCTAACAAGAACTCTGCTTTTTGGAAGCCTTCTGGTAAATCGGCACCTATGGTCTGTTTGATAACCCTTTGTCCTGCAAATCCTACAAGAGCACCAGGTTCAGCCATAATAATATCGCCCAAAAAGGCAAATGATGCACTAACTCCACCCATGGTTGGATCAGTTAAGATAGAAATGTAAGGTAACTTAGCATCGGCAAGCTTACTAAGCGCTGCAGACGTTTTAGACATTTGAAGCAGTGAGAATGTACTCTCTTGCATTCTAGCGCCACCGCTGGCACTCACGATAATGACGCCTTCTTTGTTGGCAATAGCCCTATTTATGGCACGTACAATTTTTTCACCTTCAACAGAACCTAAACTACCACCCATAAAAGCAAAATCAAATACAACTAGTTGTGTTTTAATACCATCAATGCTACATGAACCACACATGACGGAAGAGTTTTTGCCCGTTTTTTCTTGCGCCTCTTCAATACGCTTTTTGTACGATTTTTTATCCACAAATTTGAGAGGATCAATCGGCACTAAATTAGCATCAAATTCAACGAAACTTCCTTCATCGCATAGCTGTTCAATGCGCTGTTTCGCAGAAATACGCATATGAAAACCACATTTAGGACACACATTAAAACGTTGTTCGATCTCTTTGTAATACATTAAAGATTGGCATGCACTGCACTTAACCCAGTGGCTTGGAGCTTCGCTTGGAGCAGATTGAGTCTTTCGGATTTTAGAGAAAATTTCTGCAAATCGCATAGGTTTTTATCCTCTTTTTAAAGCTAATTGCTTATAAATAAACTTTTTATTTTATCAAAAATTTCCTTATCTTTGCTTACGAGGAAAATATTCCCCTTATACAAGCTATGTAAATCCTCACACATAAACAGTCCAGCTTCCACATCATACGAGCGCATGGCTCCCTCATAAAGGACAAAAGAAACATCGTGTGCGTAAGCTAAAGAGAGGGCAAAGGCTCCAGGAGATCGATACTTGATATGAGCACTTTGTAACTTTTCGTGTGCTACATAAGAGCAGTAAGAACGTTCAAATATTCCTACCTTTGAAAAGGAGTTATTGGTGACTAAAGAGAACTCATTTTTACCAATTTTACCTTGGCGTAAACCATTTTCATCTTTAATAAAAACGTCACCATTCGCAAGATTGGTAATCATCGCCTTCGTGCAAATCTCATTTTCAAAATAGGCAATGGAAGTCCCATAATAGGGAAGATGAGAGAGTAGATTATCGCTACCATCGATGGGGTCAAGGACGATACGCACTGAAGAGGAAGGATTTTCAATCACCCCACTCTCTTCAGAAATAATTTTACCAAAAGGAAGCAAATGTTTTATAAAAATCTGTTCTGCTTCAAGATCAATTCCAGCACTTCTATCACCCCCAGCACCTACTTCAAAGGATTGATGATGTGAGACATCCAATCCTTTGATATGCAAAAGCTCTGAGAGTTCTCTGTTTGCACGTAAAGCAGCTTTTATAAAGCTCACGTTAGGCTCATTATCCAAGTAGTTTTTTAATGATACTAAGAGCGGCTTCTTTGCCCTCTTTAGCAGCTGTTACAACAAGATCAGAGCCTCGTTTACAATCTCCACCTGCATAAACGCCCAATTTTGTTGTTTGATACTCATGATTCACCACAATACAACCATTTTTATTGACCTCAATGCCATTTTCTGCAAGGAAGGTCGGTACTGTTGGTGTAAAGCCAAGTGCAAAGATAATAACATCTGCATCAACTCTAAAATCGCCACCTTTGACGATTTCAACGCATTGACGGCAACTTGCATCTTTTGCACCCAAAATCGTTTTATGCATATCGATACCAATCACTTGACCTTCAGAGTTCACTAAAATCTCTTTTGGAGTGACGTTATAGACAAACTCTGCGCCCTCTTCAATCGCATTTTTAAACTCTTTTTTAGAGCCTGGCATATTGTATTTATCGCGTCTGTAAAGACAGGTGACACTTTTAGCACCTTCACGAATAGATGTCCTTAAACAATCCATTGCGGTATCACCACCACCGATAACGACGACATTTTTATTTTTTACTTCAAATTTTTTATCGTAACTCTCACCAAAAAGTTTCTTTTGAATGGAGCGTAAAAAATCAATCGCCATGAAAACACCTTGCGCATTTTCATTCGCAACATTTGCTTTACGAGGACTCTCTGCACCAATACTTAAAAAGAGTGCATCATGACTGTGTGCGATTTCATCAAAGCTGACATCCTTACCAACGTGTGTGTTAACATGAAGATCCATACCAGCCTCTTGAAGCCATCTAACACGACGCGCTACCACATCTTTATCCAGTTTAAAGCCAGGGATTCCATAGGTTAAAAGACCACCCGCTTTATTTTGTTTATCGTACATGCTAACCGCAATACCTGCACGTAATAGATATGTCGCACAAGCAAGTCCCGCAGGACCGGCTCCGATAACCGCTACTTTTTTCTTAGTAGTAATACCAGGGAATGTTGGTTTAAGACCTTTTTTAAAGCCTTCCTCAGAAATAAACGTTTCAATCGCACCAATGGTAATTGCACCATGCCCGTCATTGAGCGTACAATCACCTTCACAAAGACGATCTTGTGGACAAATACGTCCTGTGATTTCAGGGTACGGATTGGTCTCATTGGAGAGATTAAATGCAAGCTCTCTCTTCATAGCACTCGTTGCTTTTAACCAAAACGGAATATAGTTGTGCAAAGGACATTTACTATGGCAAAATGGATCACCACATTGGATACAACGATCCGCTTGAGACGATGCATCTTCTTTACTAAAAATTTCGTAAATTTCTTTAAAATCTTTTACTCTATCGCCAGTTGAGCGCTTTCTTGGCTCATATCTCTCTTCATTCACAAAATTTTGCATCTTAGTCTCCTTGCTCCGGATTGAGTGGTACCTTGGTCATATCTTTAGGTCGCACTATCCAAAAATCTCTTACCGCATGGCGGAAATTCTCTAAAATTTGTGTCGCTTTAAAGCTTGCTGTTTCATTAATGTGTGTTCGTAAAAGGCGTTTCAAGAAGTGACGTGCCTCATCCATATCATCGGTATCAATACGCTCTGCAATAACCAATTCTTGGTTGAGTTTATCGATAAAATCACGTGACTCATCGTAGATAAATGCAACACCACCTGTCATACCTGCACCAAAGTTTACGCCTGTATTTCCAAGGATTGCAACAACACCGCCTGTCATATACTCACACGCGTGGTCACCCGTTCCTTCAACCACAGCAGTTGCACCTGAGTTTCTAACACAGAAACGCTCTCCCACATTACCTGCGATGTAGAGCTTTCCACCCGTTGCACCATACAAACAGGTATTACCTGCACATGAATAGCCTCTACCTTGGAATTTTGGAGCAATGACGATTTTACCGCCATTCATACCTTTACCAACATAGTCATTTGCGGTACCTTTAAGATTAATGCTAAGTCCATTTGCCAAGAAAGCACCCAATGATTGACCTGCAACGCCATTAAGTCTAAAGACAATGCTGTCATCTTTAAGGCCTTTGTTACCATAGAATTTCGCAATCTCACCACTAATGAGTGTTCCAAAACTTCTGTTTGTATTGCAAATACTTCGATGTAAAACAATTTTCTCATCTGGGTTTTCGATGACTTTATAGATCTCTTTTAAAATCTCTTTCTCAAACTCATTTTTATCGAATGGATCGTTCGCTTTACCATTGTGTGTATTTGGACCTTCTAATCTCATGAGTACCGATGAGAAGTCGAATTTTTTAGCAAATTCATCATCAATGACGCTAAGTAGATCACTTCTACCAATGATGTCTTCCAATTTCTCGTAGCCAAGATGCGCTAAGATCTCTCTTACATCTTCTGCTAAAAGGGTGAAGAAGTTGATGAGTTTATCGACTGTTCCAACAAAGTGCTCTCTTAGTTTCTCATCTTGTGTTGCCACACCCACAGAACAACGGTTTAGGTGACATACACGAAGTACTTTACATCCGATGATGGTTAGAGAAAGTGTTCCAAATGCATAACTCTCAGCGCCTAAAAGAGCTGCTTTAATAACATCAAGACCTGTTTTGAGTCCACCATCGGTTTGAAGATGAACGTTATCTCTAAGATGGTTTGCTTTAAGTGCATTGTGTGCTTCACTTAAACCAATTTCCCATGGATTACCTGCAAATTTGATCGAAGTTAATGGAGCTGCACCTGTACCGCCATCACCACCAGAAATGATGATTTTATCGGCATACGCTTTAGCCACACCTGCTGCAATCGTTCCAACACCCGCAGTTGATACGAGTTTAACGGTAATGATTGCTTCAGGATTGATCTGTTTCATATCAAAAATAAGCTGTGCCAAATCCTCAATCGAATAAATATCGTGATGAGGAGGTGGTGAAATCAACGTAACACCTGGGATGGTGTAACGAAGGCTCGCAATTAAAGGCGTTACTTTATGTCCTGGAAGTTGTCCACCCTCACCTGGTTTTGCACCCTGTGCTACTTTGATTTGAATCTCTGTTGCTGAGCGTAAATACTCAGGAGTAACACCAAAACGTCCTGATGCGATCTGCTTGATTTTTGAATTTTTATTGGTTTTAAGACGCTCTGGCGCTTCACCACCCTCGCCTGAGTTACTCATACCACCGATCTTATTCATCGCTTCACCGAGTGCCTCATGTGCCTCTGGTGAGATAGAACCAAGACTCATCGCAGCCGTTGCAAAACGTTTAAAGATTGCCTCTTTTGACTCTACTTTTTCTAATGCTATTGGTTCACGATCCGATTTAAGTTCAAAAAAGTCACGAATCATTTTAAAGCCACGGTTATTTACCAGCTTTGTAAACTCATGGAAATCTTTTTTATCTCCCGTAACGGTTGCTTTGTGAATTGCATGAATAGCATGTGGATGATAATCGTGATACTCTTGACCATCAATGTATTTGTAAAAACCACCAATTTCAAGTGGGAATAGTTTTTTAGTAATATTGAGTTCATACGCATGATGATGATTACGAACGAGGCGCTCTTCAACATCTTCATATGAAAGTCCCGGGATCAATGAAATAGCACCATCAAAACATTCATGTACCATATCTTTGCCAAGTCCTAAAACGTCAAATAATGCAGAGTTTCTGTACGATGCGATGGTTGCGATACCCATTTTTGACATAACTTTTAAAAGTCCTTGTCCTAAAGCATGGTTTACATTTTTTAGTTTTGTTTTGATTTCATAAGAGCCCATTTCACTCTTTTTGCATTCATCTAAAACCGTTGCATAAAGTAAATATGGGTAAATAGCACTCGCACCAAAACCAACCATACATGCACATGAGTGTGTATCGATCGCTTCACCTGAAATGGCAACAATAGATGTCAATGAACGAACACCCTCATCTAAAAGGACTTGATTAACACGACCAATCACCATGATCATTGGCATCGGCTTTAATTTAGCGCTCATACCACGGTCATCGAGGAAGATAATGCGAATGCCATCATTTTTAACCGCTTGAACGATGTCATACGCTAAATCTTCAAGGCTACCTTTGAGGTTATCTTCAAAAAGAGTCGAGAAGTAACGGTTTTTATACTCATCTTTATAACGTGGTTTACTTGGATCTCCAAAAGAGTCTAAGATTTCGTATTTTTCTTGCATCATAATTGGTGAAATTGATTTAATGCGTACCGCATGACCTGGATTTTCTTCCAAGATATTGCGAATTTCACCAAAGCTGGTATTTAAGCTCATTACCACTTTCTCACGAATTGGGTCAATTGGTGGGTTGGTAACTTGTGCAAATTTTTGTTTAAAGTAGTCACTAAAATTACGCTGTACTTTACTAAATGCAGCCATTGGAGTGTCATCGCCCATAGAGCCAACACCCTCTTTACCGTCTTTCATCATCGGCTCAATAACCATATTTTTGACTTCTTGAGTGATGTTGAAGTAGCGTTGTTCAAGTTCTAAATTTTCACGTACATAGTCTGTTGTTTTTGAAAAAGGAATGTCCACAAACTCTTGTAAGTAAACAAGCCCTTTATTGAGCCACTCTGTATAGGTGTTTGAACTTTTGAGGTAATCATTAATATCATCATTTTTCATGATCTTGCCAAATTTCAGATCAAGCCCGATCATCTGACCACTTTGTAAACGACCTCGCTCAATGATGTTGTCTTCTTCGATATCTAAAACACCATACTCTGAAGAGATAATGATACGATCATCTTTGGTAATAATATATTTTGCAGGACGAAGACCATTTCTATCTAAAACACAGGCAATATGACGACCATCGGTTAAAGAGATCGCTGCTGGACCATCCCATGGCTCAAAATTGATACTTGAAAATTCATAAAATGCTCTGAGTTCTGAATCCATATGTGGAGCATTTTGCCATGGAGCTGGAATGAGTGAACGAACTGCTTTAAAAAAGTCAAATCCATTAATCAGCATAAATTCAAACATATTATCCAAACTTGCACTATCACTGACATCATTGGTTGTTAATGGATAAAGTCTTTGAAGTTCTTCGTCAGAGAAGATAGCACTTTTAATGCACTCACTCTTCACTTGTGTATAGAAACGATTTGCAGAAATTGAGTTAATTTCACCATTGTGCGCTAAAGTACGGAATGGCTGAGCCAATTTCCATTTTGGAAGAGTATTGGTTGAAAAGCGTTGGTGAAAGAGTGCAAACGTTGCTTTAAAATCAGTATCGCTTAAGTCAGGGAAAAAGGTTTTGATGTAGGTAGGCATCACTAAACCTTTATACGAAATCACTTTACTTGAAAATGACGCAATATAAAAATCAGATTCATTTGCCAGTTTTTTCTCTACCATTTTACGGGTAAGGTATAAAAGCGCTTCAAAACGTTTTGTTGCAACTAAAGAAGAAGATGTGACAAACGCTTGAACAATTTGAGGTAACGAATCAAGTGCTAATTTACCAAGGGCTTTTGTTTTTACAGGAACATCGCGGTACAAAAGAACTTTAAGATCGTTTTGTTCACAGGTTTCTTCAAAAATTCGTTTTTGCTCATCCGTTGTTAAAAAAATCATAGCAACAGCAAATTGCTTTGGAAGATCAACTCCTAATTTATGTGCCTCTTTTTTCATGAACTCATTTGGCATAGAGAAAAGGAGTCCGCTGCCATCACCACTCTTGCCATCTGCAGCAATAGCGCCTCTGTGCATCATTCTCTCTAATGCCGTGATAGCGTCTTCAACATTTTCATGGGTTGGAATGTTTTTTATATTTGCGATTAAACCAAAACCGCAATTGTCTTTAAATCCTGTAATAAGATCCATTTCACAAGCCTTTTGTGGAATTTTCATCAAAATTCTGACGAAATCTGACAAATTTTTAAGCTAAAAGCGAGGGATAATACACGAATAATGCTTATTTTTCAATTAAACACTATTTTTCGATGTTTGCAAGACTTTCTTACCTAAAATAAAATTAATTGTCAATAAATTTTAAAATATAAATTATATTAATTAATTTTTTTATTTAAGAATAAAAAAAAAGATAGATGATAAAATTCCCTATGCAAGGATATATTATCAATTTGAACCGTGTTAAAGATGAAGACTTAATTGTCACTATTTTAACGCAAAATAGCATCAAAACCGTTTATAGATTTTATGGTGCACGCCACTCTACCATTCATTTGGGTTATAAAATCGATTTTGAGGCTATTCCTTCTCTCAAATCTTCCCTATCACAGCTTCGCTCCATTATGCATCTTGGAACGCCTTGGAATAATCAGCGAGAACGCATGCTCATTTGGCAGCCTTTTATTAGGCTCTTTTACATGCATCTCAAAGATATCGCAACTATTGATCCCTTCTATTTTGAACTCCTAGAAGAGTGTTCTGCCATTTGGCATAAACAGAACCCTAAACGTATTGCTATTGAGGCGTATATCAAGCTTTTAGCCTATGAGGGGCGATTACATGATGATTTCATCTGTTTCAATTGTGAAGAAGAGATTGTAGAAGATTTAACGCTTATACGCGCTTTTTTACCTGCACATAAAACATGTGCGTGGAATCAAACGTTTGAGCTTGCACATATTCGACATCTTTTTGAGGAACAAAGCACCATAGCGCTTGATGATGAACAAATTGAAGTGTTATGGAAAATTTTATTAGAGGGGTTTTGATTTTATTTTATACGGCTGTTAGGCAAAGCCTAACAACCTACGCTGCGCTATACGCTAAAGCTTGCTTCTTTCGAAGCAGAGTATGTGCTAAGAAAGTTCTTCTAAGAAACGCTCATCGCAAAAACTACTTACTTGAATATTCTCAAATGCTTTTTTGAGTGAAACAAAAAGCTCAGGATTTTCTTTCTCCATATTGGCTAGCATCTCTTTTGTTTGTGCACGCATAACAGGCATTTTAACATCAAAACGCATTGCGGGACATGCTTCATCACCAATGGTTGGCATATTGTGTTCTTTCGCACAGTCACGTAATTGTCTCTCACGAGCATGTATAAGTGGACGAATAACTAATAGACCATTTTGTGCTTTATAAATGGGTGGCATAGAACGTAGCGTTCCGTTGTGTGAAAAGTTCATAAAAAAACTCTCAACAGCATCATCAAGATGATGAGCCAATGCTAACTTTTTATAACCATGTTCAAGTGCATACGTGTATAATGCACCTCTTCTCATTCGCGAAAAGAAACTGCAGAAAGAAGAATTTTCACGAATTTTATCTTGTGCTAAATCAAAAATCTTTGTATCAACAATTTCATGGTCAATACCATGCTCTAAACAGTGATTATGTAATGTTTGGAGATCTTCACCCATACCATAAGCAATGGTAACTGCTTTAAATTCAAAATCAAAAGGAGCTACACGTTGCATGTGTTTTAAAATATGTGCAAGGCTTAAAGAGTCTTTACCACCACTAAGACCGAGCAATATTTTATCGCCCTCCTTAATGAGGTTATAACGTGCATTGGTGCGCCCAGCTATGCGTAAAAGACGTTTACTAATTTCAAGCATTGGCTAATTCGTCCAACATCGCTATAATGAACGCTGCACTCTCTTTTGCTGAGCTTACTAAAAATTCATCAAAGCTAAATCCAGCATCCATATCAGCAGCATCACTGATTGCTCTTAAAACACAAAATGGTACATTTAGCGCATCACACACAACAGCAACGGAGGCACCTTCCATTTCGGTAGCATCTGCATTGAATGTTGTATGAATCCATTCTTTTTTAACGTTATCGCAGATAAATTGATCACCTGTCGCGATAATGCCTTCAAGTAATTTAATCTTTTGAGCAGTTGCTATTTTTTTAGCTAATGCAGTTAAATTTTTATCTGTTTCAACATACACAGAGCCTTCTGGTACATAACCATGAGGATGCCCAAACGCTGTAATGTCAAGGTCATGTTGAGTCAGCTTTGTTGCGACAAGTAAATCTCCTACCTTTAAAGAAGGATTTAATGCCCCTGCAACACCTGAAAAAAGAAGTTTTTGAGCACCAAATTTTTCGATAAGCGTTGAAGCTGTCAAGCTTGCATTCACTTTACCAATTTTGCTGTATGCAATAACTAAATCCAAACCTTTAAAGGTTGTTGTGTAATAACGGTTTTTTGCAAATTCTAATGTTTCATATTTTCCAAAAAATTCTAAAAGTGGAGTAATCTCTTCGACCATCGCACCCATAATTGCTATTTTCATTTTTATCCTTATTATAAAAGTGCAAGCACTTCTTCTAAACTTTTCATATCCGTAATGCTATGCGTTGGTTTTTGAGAAATTCGTTTATTTAACCCTTTTAATACAGAACCACCAAATTCAATAAAACACTCTATTGAAGACTCTACGTTTAAAATAGACTGTTTGTATTTTACAGGTGAGACTAATTGCTCTGATAAGAGTTTTGTAGCTTCATTTTTTGTTTGATACGCACGTGCTGTCACATTTGAGATTACAGGTGTTAGAAAACTCTCTTTAAGCCATTTATCCAAATAAGCCTCTAGTTGTGGCTGAGCAGAACTTAACAATGGACAATGACTCGCTACAGACATAGGAAGCAGAACAGATTTTTTAGCACCAGCCTCTTTAAAGAGTGGCTCTAAAGATGCTAAATCATCTTTGTTACCTGCGATAACAATCTGACCATCACCATTATAATTCGCAGCCCAAACTTTTTTCCCTAGTTCTCTTTCTTTTTCTATAAGATTTTCAACGGTACCATCATCTAGACCTAAAAGTGCCATCATCCCAGCATTAATGCCTTCACATGCTTGCTTCATTAAAAGCCCTCGTTGATGAACCAATTCAACCGCATCTAAATAATCCATAGCACCTGCTGCGCTAATTGCAGAAAATTCGCCTAAAGAGTGTCCTAAAACTGCTTTAGGAACTATTTTACATTGTTCGACAAAAAGACGGTGCGCAATTAAACTCACCAATAAAATAGCTGGTTGTGAGTATTCTGTTTGATCTAATTTATCGTTTTCTTCAAATAAAAGATGTGCAAAATCAAAGCCTACTCTTTGACTTGCTTTTTCAATCATCTCTTTAGCGAGTGAAGAGTTGTCGTAAAAATCTTTTCCCATACCAATTTTTTGACTTCCTTGTCCGGGAAAAATAAAGATACTATTATTCATTGATTAACCTTTTATATTTTATGATATAGGTTTGTTACGTCAAAAAATAAACGTAAAACCTAGTCTATTTTTAATCTATCTTTGTAATCGTTGATTTTTTTACGCAGTGTATTTCGATTAAGTCCAAATTTTTCACTAATTGCAAGTTGTGATCCAAACTTGGAATAACCACTTTTAATCATTGGCACGTCAAAAAGGTACAAGAGATCACGATAGTCATTTCGTCCACCAATACGTTGAGACAAGAAACGTTCCATCATGACTAGAATTTCATCTTCACCAAATGAGTTCATTAAATACGCATTATAAACAGATCGTCTGAGTGAATAACAATTCTTTGTAAGATCTGGTGTAATCTCATCTAAACAAGGGATTTCTCCAAACTCTCCATCAAACATTATGCATGCCTCATGAGCAAATTTTTCCATTAATGGGATAACATCTTCTTCTCGTTCACGCAGCGGTGGAATAACAATTTTAAGACTAAAAAATTCATCCATTAATGGCTCACCTATTGGCAAGCTTGAAGTTGCAATAATGCGTGTTTTATGCGCATCCAATGCAATTTTTAGTTTTTTATAGTTTGTAATTTTATGAAAGTTTTTGACGATGAGACTACTGTTTGTTTCAATAAGCGCTAAGAGTTCATTGAAAGCACTCGCATCGACAATAGGTGCTGAGACAATATGTTGAGCAAGTGTTTGCTTACCCACACCACTTTCGCCTAAAATCAGTGCATTGATGGTAACACTTTTGAGGAGATTTGCAGATTTAAGAGCCTCCATAGAGGCTCTTGATTTCGCTATATAATTAGTGTGATCCACAGCATCCGCCACCATGTGAGTGACCTTCACCGCCGCAGCATCCACCTTCACCATGCGCATGATCATGTCCATGACCACCACAACATTCATCATCATCACTATCTGTAGTGTGGCAACTGCCACCTGAACCACATCCACAACCACCGTGTCCGCCACCAACGTAACCATTTAAGATTTCGTCAGCTGTTGCATCACGTACTTCAACAACATTGATTGCAAATAAAAGATCTTTCCCAGCTAATGGATGATTAAAATCGATTTCAACAGTCTCATCATTAAAGTTTTTAACAATAACTTGAACTGTCTCGCCATGCTCACCTTGACCATAAAGAGTCATACCAACTTGAAGCTCAAGTCCAGCAAATTGCTCTTTTGGTAATGTTTGAACAGCATTATCATCATATACACCATATGCATCTACTGCTGCTACTTTAATATCTGCTTTTTCACCAACTTTAAGATCTTTGATTTTCTCTTCTAATCCTGGAATAATTTGACCTTTTCCAACGATAAAAGAGAGTGGTGCTGCATTAATATTACTATCTAATATTTCACCATTATCAACATTTCGAAGCTCATAATGGATTGAAACTACTTGATTATCACTAATACTCATATGTTCTCCCTTAATTTATAAACTAGAGATTGTAACATATATTTGTTGTATATGCCCTTAGGCGGAAGTTTTAAGTCTATTTTTTGTGCAAAAGTATGGTTAAAAAAGTGTTATTTAACTTTTTTAGCTTCTGGTGAGTCAGGATAACTCTCTTTAAGAGCTTTGTAAAAACCCTGAGCCTCTTTAGTCTTTCCAAGTTTTTCAAATGAAGCACCTGTATGGTAAAGAAGTGTAGGAGTATAGGCAGCTTTATCAAAAAGTGCAATACTTGATTTATAGTGTTCTATCGCAGTAGTGTAGGATTTTTGGCTAAAAGAAATTTCACCAAGATTAAAATTTACTTTTGCAGGTTTATAATTACGATTTAAAAGCTCATTATATAAAGCTTGCGCTTCACTATAAGACTTTTTATCATAATACTCATCTGCTTCTTTCATTAACGTTGCACTATCTTTTGTGCTCAACTCTTTCGCTGAAATTACTTTTGAAGATGCTGGCGCTGTTTCTTTAGTAGCGTCTTTTTTTGTGGTTTCTGGAGCTGTAGTGGCCTTAGAAGAAGCTCCTTTGCCGCCTCTAACTTCATTAGCAAGTTGATCAAATTTATCTTTAGGAACATAGTTTTTATTGATTGAATCAATTAGTGTACCAAGTTCACCAACAACAACTTTGATTTTATCTTGGTTTTCAATCTGAATTTTGCGACTTTCTTCAACATACTCTCGAAGTTTTTTATTTTCTTCTTCAAGCTGACGCATTTTTTCATCTTGTTTGGCAATTTTAGTCGCATAACTGTCCATGACAGAACGCATTCCTTCGTACTGTTCAGAAACATTACTCAAATCAGCTTTGCTACTACTACTTATACTTTCATTAATAGTTGCTGTTCTTTGATTGTTTTGAGGTTTTTTGTCACTAACACTTACTGTGTTACTATATGAAGAAGAACTGGAAGTTCCGCTACTAAAATCGCTGGATCCAAAAGCTGAGGGTTCACTCGATAGCGCTGCTATAGGCAGCAACGCTATCGAAAATAGAAAAATTTGTTTTTTCATCAAAGCAAAAATTATGGAAGTACTTTAAATTCTGCTCTTCTGTTTTTAGACCAACAATCTTTATTGTGCTCTGTACATGCAGGATTGCTCTCGCCATAACTTACTACAGTTACTCTATCAGCAACCATACCTTTTGCAACTAAACCATCTTTAACACTTTTTGCTCTTTTAAGACCAAGTGCATAGTTGTATTCGTCTGTACCGAATTCGTCACAGTTACCTTCAACTTTGATTGAGAAGCTTTTTGCTTCAGCAGAGTTGAATAATGCTGCGTTTGCATCGATATTAGCTTGTTGATCTTTTCTGATGTTGTATTTGTCAAAATCAAAATAGATTGTTTTAGAGTTAGCCTCTAAAGAAGCAATCAATTTTTGAAGTGCACTCATACCATCTGTAGTACCTTTTGTATCACTAGTACCTTTAGTCATATCGACTTCTGGACTTTTTTGGCTACAACCTGTTAAAACCAAAACCGCTACCGCTAAGCTTGTTAAAGCTAATTTACCCATTATTAGATCCTTTTTAAAAGTTCAAATTTAAAAACTTCGGAATTATAGCATACTTTTTTTAAAAAATCACCAGTCAATTGACTGAAGTTTGCCAGTTTTTAGCTGAAAATGATACGTTTTGTTCGCATTTAGGCGAATTATGCCTAATGCACTCTGATTTCCAAACTGTTTAATAAACATAATTGTATCAGGATCTTTCGCAAAACGTGGATAAAGATTTTCACCTGTTGCTGTTAATTGACGTAAATAATCTGTTTTAGTGGAGATCAAATACAAATTAAATGTATTTCTTCCAAATTCACTATCAGCTTCTCTACTTGAATAAACAATATAATTATCATATGTAGAAATAGAGTTTTTATTTTTACCATGATATACAAGTTTTTCAAAACTTTTATCGTAAATACCTTGAGCAAAGATATCAGGACTTCCTAAACGATCAGAAACAAATGCAATTCTTTTATCATCATCGATAAAATTACCATTTACATCAATACCAGAATAATCTGTTATCTTATTAATTTTTCTTGTATTAAGATCATAAAGATAAATATCTGTTTGATCTTTTGGTGCCATTGTTAAAAGTAATTTTGTTCCATCTTTAGATACGTCAGAACATACAACCATACCTGGACTAGAAATAATACTTTTTCTACTGCCAGTTTTTAAATCATACTGGTAGATCGTTGGCTCAGCGCCACTGTAAGAAGTATAATAAAATGCACTTTGCTCACTATTCGCCCATTTAGGGAAAATATTGAGCCCACCGGTAATGATTGTTCTTGTATAACTCAACGTATAATCAGATATTACAATTTCACTTTTTTTAGCATCGGTATATCTTGCAAAAATAACTGACTGTTCCATCCATTTAACAGAAGGTGCACCTACTTGGTCGTTGACATCAACAACAATTTTATGTGCTAAGAAAGGGTTTCTCTTTTTATCTGTGATGCTATATACTTTTTCAAATGTTGTGACACCTGTTTTTGCATTAATCAATTTTACGTTTGCAGTTGCTGCATTCATATCTTGAGTGAGGCTAAAACGTAGGATCATATCAACTTTTTTATCTGACAAAAAGTTTTCTAATGGACCACCTTCGTAGCTACTTTGCAAATAATCATCAAGTACATTGAAATGGCTACTGACACGTAAGTCACCTGCTATGAGCTTAAAAAAACTTTTCCTAGACTCTAAATCGACATTTTTAGGACTTGCATCTTGAACTGCAATTTTTGGAAGTACATCTATCTTTTTTACGATTTCAACTGTTGCATCAGCAGCATATGAAAAAACTGTCAAACATAAGAAGACAACGAGCTTTTTAATCATATTTTACTCCTTAATATCTTTGAATTCCACTTGCATTTCAAAAAGTGGTCCCTTTTCATATTTAGGGAACTCAACTCCTTCCATTACTTTTAGGAATTCTTTAAGCTTATTGTTAAAGTCATTATTATAAGACAATGAAACTATTTTATAACTAAAAGTTCCTTTGTCACTTACTTTGATGACAACCTTAGCAACATTGCCATTTTCAGTATCAATTGTTTTTTGCCAATTTTCTTCTAGAATCTCTTGAATTTTACCAATAAATGGATCATATTCACCACCTTTTTTACTATCAACCAAATGTTTTTGCTCTGAGAAATTCAGTGAATTTGCAATTTTTGATGCAGCACTTTCACTTTTTTCTTTTGTTTCATCTTTATTTGGTTTCACACGAGTTGGTGCAGTTTGAGTTTTTTTCTGTTCTTTTGCTTCAGGAGGTAATTTTGAAGTATTAATATCTTCAAATAAACCTCTTAGTGATTGACTTTTGACAGCTTCTTTAGGAGAAGAAGCAACTTTTTTCTCTTCAGCAGGTTTTTCAACAGGTTTTTCAACGGGTTTTTGAACCTCTTCTTTTTTACGTTCTTCTTTTAATTTTTCAGAATCATTTTTTTTACGTTCAACCAAAGCAACATTCATTGGTTCTTTGTTGGAAGTATAATTTTTGATCGTATCTTTTTGAGAACTCAAAACATAAGCAAGACAAACTAAGAGAAAAACATAGAGGAGGATGGACAAAGTCCATCCAAAAGAGGCATATCTATTCACACTTGACACAGAATCTATCCATTCGTTTCTAAAGATACGTTAGTAAAACCAGCCTGTTTAATCGTTTTAAGTACAAACATTACGTCTTTATATGAGAGTCCCTCATCCGCCTTGATATAAACAATACTTTTAAGAGGGTATTTACTTTTTTGCATCATAAAACTATCAGGGAATTCCGCAAGCATAAAGCTGTCATTTTTAATGTAAACTTTACGATCTTTTGTCACCCTGATTTCTAGTTCTGGAAGTTTACTCACAACAGAAGATTTACTCCCATCAGGTAATTTAATAACCTCTTCGTACACCAAAGCAGGTGTCGTTACCATTAAGATGGCAAGGAGTACTAGCATAATATCAACTAATGGCGTAATATTTAACTCAGGTACTTCATCCAATTGACTCATCATTTAGCTATCTCTTCTTGACTCATTTGCAGAAAGTAAGATATCTACTTCTCTTTGTACATATACAATTACTTCATACGCTTTTCTTCTAAGAAATAGATTGGCACTGTATGCAGGAATCGCAACAAAAATACCTGTTGCCGTTGCAACTAACGCTTCACTAATCGCTGGTGCGATAACGCCCAAAGAAGCACTTCCAGATTGACCAAGGCCACTAAAAGTTTCCAAAATAGAAACAACCGTACCGAACAATCCGATAAATGGTGCAGTCGAGGCAATAATAGAAAGCATCCATAAACCACTGGTTGCATTTTTTTCAGCAACATTTTTACATACATTAAGTAACTTTTCTGACGCACCTGCAGCACTAGAGCATTTTCGTAAAATAGAATCATCGCGTACATTTTTTGCACCCATTAGCATTGACTCTAGAGAACTTTTCTCAATAGAAAGCCAATGCCCTAAGTACAAGTATCTACTAAAGAAAATACCAAATGTAATTACAAAATAGGCTGACAACCAAATCAAAATAACCCATGTAAAAAAACCACTTCTTGCAAAATAGTTCAAGAATAATTCAAACGATGACATAAGATTTAAAATTTCCTTGTTTTTGCAATAGTCTCAATTTTAGCAGTAGCCATAGCAATAGCTACATCAGAATCACTAATACTCTCAAGAAGAGCTTTAGCTGCTTCTAATGACTTAGCAACTTCACTTTCACTAGCTCCACCAATTGAAACTGCTCCATCAGCTAAGACAGTGACAGAATTTTCATCAACCTTCACATGTCCCCAATTAATAGCGACAACATCATGGTTACCATCTTTAAGCTCAATATCAATCACACCTGCTTGTAAAAGCGTTACTAATGAGGCGTGGTTTGGAAGTACTCCAAACTCACCCTCTTTACCTGGAAGCGTAACACTTTTTACATCGTTGGCAAAAATCTGACCCTCAGGAGTCACAATTTCCAATTTTAATGTATTCATTTTTTAACCTTATCGCTTCTTAGCTTTTTAGTTTTGCAGCTTTCTCAAGAACTTCATCGATACTTCCAACCATATAGAAAGCAGCTTCTGGTAAATCATCATATTTACCTTCAAGAATACCTTTAAAGCCTGCAATTGACTCCTCAAGTGTAACGTATTTACCAGGGCTACCTGTAAATACTTCTGCAACGAAGAATGGTTGTGATAAGAAACGTTCAATTTTACGAGCACGATCTACAGTCACCTTATCTTCTTCGCTAAGTTCATCCATACCAAGAATTGCAATAATATCTTGAAGATCTTTATATTTTTGAAGTACCGCTTGTACACCACGAGATACATTGTAATGCTCAGTACCTAGAATTTCTGGGTTTAACATACGTGAACTTGAATCAAGTGGATCAACCGCAGGATAGATACCTTTCTCAGCAATTGCACGGTTAAGTACTGTTGTTGCATCTAAGTGCGCAAATACAGTTGCAGGAGCTGGGTCAGTCAAGTCGTCCGCTGGTACGTAAACTGCTTGAACAGAAGTAATTGAACCTTTTTTAGTTGATGTAATTCTCTCTTGGAATTTACCCATCTCACTTGCAAGCGTTGGTTGGTAACCTACCGCTGAAGGAATACGTCCAAGAAGCGCTGACATCTCTGCACCTGATTGAGAGAAACGGAAAATATTATCGATAAACATCAAAACGTCTAGTCCCATCTCATCACGGAAATATTCAGCCATAGTAAGACCTGTAAGAGCGATACGGTTACGTGCTCCTGGTGGTTCACTCATTTGACCGTAGCATAGAGCAACTTTGTCTAAAACGTTTGATTCTTTCATCTCATGATAAAGGTCATTTCCTTCACGAGTTCTTTCACCAACACCTGCGAATACAGAGTAACCACTGTGTTTAAATGCAACGTTGTGGATTAATTCCATAATAATAACGGTTTTACCAACACCAGCACCACCGAAGAGTCCAACTTTACCACCTTTTGCATAAGGAGCAAGTAAGTCAACAACTTTGATACCTGTTTCAAAAATCTCAGATTTTGTACTTTGTTCTTCAAATTTTGGTGGTTCTCTATGAATAGACCATTTTGCTTTACTTACAACATCTGGTCCTTGGTCAATAACATCACCAACAACGTTAAAAATACGTCCTAGAACTTCTTCACCTACTGGAACTTGAATAGGATTTCCTAAAGCTTTAACTTCAATACCTCTTGTTAAACCTTCACTCATATCCATCGCAATTGTTCTTACACGGTTGTCGCCTAAATGTGCTGCTACTTCAAGAATTAACTTTTGTTTCTTGCCTTCAACTTCATAATTTACTTCAATCGCTTCATTGATTTTTGGAAGGTAGCCATTAAAATCGACGTCAACAACTGGACCCATAACCTGGCTAATTAATCCATTCATTGAATATTCTCCTTTTATTTTTTACAAACAGTTTATTTCATAGACTCTACACCACTGATAATCTCAATGAGCTCAGTAGTAATAGACTCTTGTCTAGCTTTATTATATGCCAGTGTTAAAACACCAACACGTTCTTTCGCATTATTCGTTGCATTGTCCATTGCTTGCATACGCGCACTGTGTTCAGCCGCTAATGAATCAATCAGTGCATAATACATGTTGTATTCAAAATACTTTTGCAATAAAGAATCTAAAATCTCTTCACCACTCTCATCAGGCTCTAACTCCATGAGAGAGCTTGTCTCGCGTGATTCGATAGGAGATTGTACAGGGACAACATCCACGATTTTCAATTCTTGAGAAATCATATTTTTATAACCATTATGTACTAAAATAACTTTGTCTGTTTTACCTTCAACAAAATCATCGATTGCACTCTTGATAATTTCTTGTGCTTTTTCATAACTTGGAGATGAGCTTACCCCTGCATAAGAGGTTAAAAGCTCTACACCTTGAAAATTAAAAAACGCAATACCTTTTCTTCCCACAGCACGTAGTCTTACTGTTACTTTTTGTGATCCATACTCTGCTAAAAGATTACGAACGGCTTTAATCGTTTGAATATTAAAACCACCACATAGACCTTTATCAGCTGTCACAAAAATAACGTCCACTGTACTTGGAGTTTCATTTTTATCAAAAAAACGACTTTCAACAGCACCATTTTTGTACTGATTGATTTTGTAAGCAATTTCAGAGAGTACTTCGTTAATTTTAACGGCATACACACGAGACTGTTTAGCGGCCATTTCCGCTCGTTTCAACTTAGCAGTTGAAACGAGCTTCATAGCACGTGTTGTTTTTTGAGTATTCTGAACACTCTTAATTTTTCTTTTTATCTCTTTAAGGTTTGCCATAGCTTATCCTTACTTGACTGCAAACGTCGCTTTAAACTCGCTCAATGCCTTATGTAATAGCT
>Ga0074197_1000823_pt1 | contig 33047 bp, 31 predicted proteins | sample EPASupsiteSAE305_FD_64526 | JGI IMG/M metagenome (GOLD analysis project Ga0074197, IMG submission 64526) | Bioremediated contaminated groundwater microbial communities from EPA Superfund site, New Mexico - SAE3-05 reassembly with SPADES | ecosystem: Environmental > Aquatic > Deep subsurface >...
GACTATACTGCGCAACTATGGATTTGCAACTGAAGTCATTGTCGCCTCAGTCCGCAGCCCGATGCATGTAGTTGAGTCGGCACTGCTCGGGGCGGACATCGCCACTATTCCCTATAAAGTGATCGCCCAATTAGCTAAACACCCTTTGACCGATATCGGCATGCAGCAATTCCTCGCTGATTGGGAAAAACGTAAAAAATAAAACAAGGTATGCTATGCTATTCCACCTCCTTCTGACAGGGCTTCTCCTTGTGGTGATTTCACTGCCGGTTTCGGCAGGTGCTGCAATGTACGCCTATGTCGATGCTCGTGGTATTTGCCATTACACCAATGTCCCGGGCGACGGACGATACAAGTTGAGCGCGCGGGCTCCACGTCGGTTGGATTCGCCGGAAAATCAATTGATCAGAACTATTACTCGGCGTTCGAGCAGCGGACTCTCCCGAATCGGGGTGTCGGAAAGAGGTTATTATCGAGGAGGGTACCATGCTTTTCGAACCGCGCCCCAGACCCTGAACCGTTATATTCAACTTGCCGCAGTGAACCATCAAGTCGATCCGCTCTTGATTAAGGCTGTGATCAAGGCGGAATCCAATTTTGATCCCAATGCGATCTCCTCCAAAGGTGCTCAGGGGTTGATGCAATTGATGCCGGGAACTGCCAAGGATCTGGCCGTCAGAGACCCCTTTGATCCTCTTCAAAATATCAATGGAGGAACTAAATACCTCAGGTATCTGCTTGACAATTTTAAGGGAAACATAGAGTTAAGTCTTGCTGCATATAATGCTGGGCCCGGGAATGTAGCCCCTTATGGGGTTATTCCCGGTATCCCTGAAACCCAGAATTATGTTGCCAAGGTTATGGAAACCTATCGTGCATATCGTAGCGGGAACCCCTCGTACCCTGCGAATATCAATGTTCGCCAAATGGTAACTGTCAATTGAATCGCGGTTCTAAAATTTTAAACTTGCCCAACCTTATCACAGGTAGCCGGTTTATCCTCTCCGGTTGCCTGATGTTAGTTTTACTTCAAGAGCAAACCACGGCCATGAGTTTAATTGCCTGGCTGATTTTTTCGATAGCAGCCGGATCAGATTGGATTGATGGTTATTTTGCAAGAAAATACAAGGCAATAACTGTCTTAGGCCAGTTGATGGATCCTTTAGCTGATAAGGTGTTGGTGACTACGGCACTGGTCATGCTCATCCCAACAGGTAAGATGCCAGCTTGGGTGGCTCTTATCATTCTTTGTAGGGAGATCGTGGTCACCGGATTGCGCGGAGTAGCTTCCTCTTCAGGGGTCGTCGTGGATGCTAGCAGCTTAGGAAAATGGAAATCCACTATCCAGTATATCGGTTTAGGTACTTTGATATTCCCACTCGGCGTTCTGCCTATTCCATTTCTGCACCAGATAGGCTTGGCTATTGTTTACGTGGCTTTGGTGCTCACCATTTGGTCCGGTATCGATTATTTTTATAAGCTCCGACGTATTTTTCTTGAAGACGAACGGTAGGTTCGTCGACCAATATACTTTTCCCAACGATGAATTTACAAGTTCAAGTTGAGGCAAAGGGTTGTTTGAAAATTCTCTCTTGTGATCAGTAGGTTAGAATAATACCGGATAGCGTTTTATTGATTATCTAATAAAATTAATGGGATGAGTCCTTGCGGTGAGTGGTGACGATCGCTAACCTAGCGATTGAGCAGGGGAAAAGACAAAAAAAACGAGTTCACGCCTTGACAAAGAAAGTGTTTTGTGTGCTTAATATCAAATAGGAATAAAAAATCTTTTAATTTTCATTTGAAGAGTATTTGCTCCCTCTCTCGCTGAGGGAAGGGGCCACTTTACCTTTGCTAAAGTAAAATGCTCATATAGCATGTTGTTTGACATAGCCTGTAACTGAACAGTTCGACTACTTAAATGAAGGTTTAGAAGAGTTAGCAACGAGTATTTTTTTAACTCGAGATCAATATGAATGCTAGGACCAACTATTTATTCGTTACCTATTTCAAATTTTGAAAGAATATATTTTTATATACTAATAATTTACAAAGATATACATTATAAATAGCTTATTTGTGTAAGCTTATTACAACATGTAAAAAAATAATTTGATAGAAAAATGGTAAGAAAAGAAAAGCTTATTACAGGTATTGATATTGGCTCTCATGCAATAAAAGTTTGCCAATTGCAAAAAATAGGTAAAACCTACAAGCTTCTATCCGTTGGATCGGCGTCGTTGCCTGCAGGTTCTGTGGAAGATGGTGTATTGCAGGAGCCGTTGGAAGTTGGAAAAGTTTTATCATCTCTTCTTAAAAATTTAAAAATTAAAAATAAAAAAATTGGAATTTCTATATCTGGATATTCGGTAATAGTTAAAAAAATTAATTTAGAAGAGATGGATGACGAGGCGTTATCCAATTATATAAAAGCTGAAGCAGAACAGTATGTTCCGTTTGATTTAGATGATGTGTATATTGACTTTCAAAAGTTACCTTCGAAAAAAGAGGGTTCTGATCGATGCGATGTAATGTTAGTGGCGGCTAAAAAGGAAGTGGTCAATGACTATCTAGATATGTTGAATGAATTAAAGCTTAATACAGTTTTGGTTGATGTAGATGGATTTGCTCTGGAAAATATTTGGGAAACTGTTTCTGAGCGACCTGAAAATGTTGCTTTGGTTGATATTGGAGCATCAAAAATGAATATCAACATTATTTCAGAAGGTGTGTCCGTGCTTGCTCGGGATGTAGCTGTTGGAAGTGAGCAATTGACGGACCAGTTGATGAATGCTTTTAATATTGAAAATGAACAGGCAGAAAAAATTAAAATTGGTATTTTACCTGTTGATAAAAACAATGGGATTGTTGAAAGTATTTTCAATAAAACTTGTACGCAATGGGTGTTGGAAGTAAAAAAAGCGATTGATCTTTACTTGGCGAATAATCCTGACAAACCATTGAAATCCATAGTTTTAAGTGGGGGTGGGTCAAAGGTTGTTGGTCTTAAAGAATATATATATCGTGAAACGGGATTGGATGTGATAACTTTCAATCCGTTTTTAAATATGACTTATGATAACAATCAGTTTGACGAAAAATATCTAACTACTGTTGCTCCTGAGATGGCTATCGCAACAGGACTCGCAATTCGATCAGCTTCGTTTTAAAAAATTATGATACATATAAATCTTCTTCCTGTTCGTGATATAATCCGACGAAAAAAGATAAGAAAGCAACTGCTGATATCATTGCTAGCTTTTGTTGGACTTTTATGTTTTTTCTTGGTGATTGAACTCTGGCAGTTAAATTCAATTCAAAAATTGAAAGAGGAAGAGAAAAAGTTAATATCAGAAAAACAACAGTATGCGAAAGTTCTAGAAGAAATAAAGAAAATGGAAGAAGAGAAAAAGTTGTTGCTTGCTAGAATTGAAGTTATTAATTTTCTGAAACAGTCGTCCTCTCTTACTGTCCATGTCTTGGATGAAATAGCCAAATTTACACCTCCAAGTAGAATGTGGTTGAAAAGCTTGTCGCAGGCGGAAAATCAGCTGACCTTGACTGGGATGGCTCTTGATGATCAAACAATTGCAAAGTATATGGAAGAATTAGAAAGTTCAATGTATATAAATAATGTTAGATTGACAAGTTCTGCAATGGAAATATACGCAGAACGTAATTTAAAATTGTTTAAGGTGTCTGCACAGGTTGATGTTCCTAAAAAATAATTATTCATAACCTTTTTTATATTAGGTTTATTATATGAATTATAGTTCCAGGAAAACTAAGTTTGATGTTTTTATAGATGAGAAATATTCATCCATAAGTAATAGAAATAAATTGTTAGGGTTTATTCTTTTTTTCTTACTTTTAGTTGGTGTGTTTTATTTCTTCTTTTTTAAGATTAATTATGATGAGCAGAGCAAGCTTTCTAATCAAATAAATGTGGCAAGCGAAGATTTAAAAAAGGTTAGGAAGGCTGCTCGAAATTATCCAGTTCATCAGAAAGAACTTGAAGAGGTGAGAAAACAATTTGAAATGACGTCTGTATTGTTGCCAAAAAGCCAGGAAATTCCAAATTTGCTGAGAAATATATCTGACCTTGGGAGAAATTCAGGATTGGATTTTATTTCATTTACTCCTGGCCAGGAAATTCCTAAAGATTTTTATGCTGAAATACCTATTGATATTAAAATTAAGGGGCCATACCATAATTTAGGTTTATTCCTTGATAAAGTGAGTAAGCTGGAACGAATTGTATCTGTCAATAATATAAAAACTGAGAAAGTTGAACAAGAAAAGAATGAAATGTTGTTGGATTCCACCTGTAAATTGTTAACTTACCGGTTTACTAATCTTAAACAAGAGCAACCAAAAGTTAAACCAGGAAATCAAAAAGCTAACCTAGGGAAACCAGGAAATAAATAATACTGTTTTTTGTAAAACGAAATTTTGCTAATGGATTGGTTCGGTATGACTATGGGCAAAAATAGGGTGTATAAAATCCTTTTTTTATCGTTGGCTTTACTTGGGACAAATATTTTCTGCTATGCGCAAGAAAATATGGGAGAGGCAATTGCTAATCATGAACCTAAATCTATAGACGATCAATATTATTATAAGTATGAAGGGAGATTAGATCCTTTTAAACCTTTTGTAGCTCCTAAAACATCTACAATTTCTCAAGACCCAAACGAGATTGTCGATGAGGCTACTGAGTATACAGGTATGCAATTGTTTGAGCCTGGTCAATTGAATCTTGTTGGAGTAATGTTATCATCACAAAGTCCATTTGCTTTAGTTGAAGATCAAACGAAAAAAGGCTACATTTTGAAATTAGGTGATTTGCTTGGCAAGCGAGGCATGATTACTTCAATTGATTCTCAGGGCGTTGTTGTAACCGAAACTGCTAAAACACGTGCCGGAAATGAAATAAAAAGTACTCTCACTATGAGATTAAAAAAAGAGGGAGATAAATGATGTTTTTAAAATTTTTCTCATATATCAAGAGTGGCATGTTCTTGGTTATAAATATATTATTTTGTTTATTTGTTTTGCAACCTTCAGCTTTAATAGCAGAAAATGAAAAGTTGAATATTGAAAAAATTAATTTTCGTGAGAACGATAATACAATTGATGTCATTATAAAGGGGGCTGGGAAAAGTATTTCGACAATTTATGAGCTTCCAAATCCTGAGAGGATTGTTGTTGATATAGCAAATGCCGAAATTTCAAATAATTTTAGCAATGAAGTTAAGTCGAGTTTTGTTCAATTGCAAACTAAAGAGATTAAAGATAGTAATCCGCCCATCCTTCGTTTTGAATTATTAGTTAAGCATAAGAAATCTTTTGAATCAAATAAAACTGATGATGACATCAAGATAACCATTAGTAAATCAGAGCAATCTGGCCAGCCGTTAAACTCTCAATCAAGTAACAACGATGTTCCCATCATTTCATCTGGGCAAGATAAAGATAACGCAACGTCATTAATTTCTAAAAACAAATCTTCGTCAGATAAAATAAGTGGCGTGATCGGTGGATCTAAAAATATTGAAAATCAATTACCCGAAATTAATCCTCTTAATGTTAAGCCTTCACCGAAAGCAAAAGCTCAACAAATGGAGGATGCTTTCAATTTCTCTGGATATAATAAAGAAAGGATAACTGTAGAATTTCAAAAAATGGATTTACATAATGTATTTAATTTTTTGAGACAGGTAAGTGGCGTAAATATTGTTGTGGATGAATCTGTACAGGGTGTTCTGACATTAGTATTAGATGATGTCCCATGGGACTTTGCTCTAGATATTATCCTGAATCTTAAGGATTTGGAAAAAGAAGAACGTTTCAATACACTCGTAATTTATCCTAAAGATAAAGGATTTAAATGGCCAGATCAAGCTCAAAACAATCTTAGTTTCCAGGCTGATTCTAAAGTAGTCGAACATGAATCGCTCATTATTAAACAACAAGAGCAGCAACCTATTGAATCGGTAGAAGCAAAAGAACAAATGGCGCTAGCTAGAGAAGCAGAAAAGAACGAAAATTTTGAAACTGCAGTTCATTACTACGAAAAAGCTCTTGAAATGTGGCCTTCAAACAGTAAGCTGGCTAATAAAATTTCATCAATTTATCTGGTTCAATTGCGTCAAAATGCTAAAGCTTTGTATTATGCTAAGATAGCTTTAGAAAAAGATCGAAAAAATTATCCTGCTATGCTTAATGCTGCCATTGCCTCTGCAAATATGCAAGATAAAGAAAAAGCAAAATCTTATTTTAATCAGTGTACCCAATCAAAGAAACCCGCTAAAGAAGCACTTTTGAGTTATGCTGTTTTTAGTGAAGAGCAACAAGATTTCAGTGGAGCTCTCCAGCATCTTGAACGACATGACACGCTTTATGGTGCTGATTTGAATAGTTTAATTGCTGTTGCAAGGATATACGATAAGATGGGTAAATCGCAACAAGCTACGGATAGGTATCAAAAAGTTCTTTTATCAGGTTATAGTTTGCCACCAGATTTAGAGAAATACATTAAAGGACGTCTTTCACTTAAACAAACAATGTGAATACACCTTACGACTGTATTAGAGGAACAATTTTATGATAAAAATAGTAAAGATAGCGTTGATTTTGGTTTCTGCCTCGATACTTCTCGCAATCACCTCTTGTGCCTCAAAGAAGCAATCTAAAGAGCCTGCGACTGCCAATGCTGCATCTTCTGCAGTACCTAATTCTTCAGTGGCTCAACCAGTACCAATTCCTGCCCAACTTCCAGTTCGCTATCAAAATCCAGGGTACATTTCAACCAATGAAGTCGATGGGGTTGGTTTGGGGGATAACGCTAGCGAGTACCAAATTAAAGTGGGAGCTACCATCAGATCTACGGGTGGTCCTCAGCCGCTGTGGGAAGTAATTAAGCGATTAGTTAATTTGAAAGGAATGACAGTTAGCTGGGCTAGTGACGTAGATCAAACTATTCCTGTTGATGTCGATATATCAGCAACCGACAACTTCTATGATGCCATTTCTAATCTTCTTCGACAAGCCGACTACTATCACGAAGTTAAAGGGAAAAGTATTATCGTTCGCAATAAGGCGACCAAGGTTTACCAGGTCGGTGTTCCGGCAATGCAGGGAAACTACACAACCAATATCGGTGGCAATTTTTTATCGAGTCAATCAGCCTCTTCCGCAGCCTCCGGAACAGAAGGCACCGTCAAGATCAACAGTGCTGATAATAAATTTAATGTATGGGATAATATAGAAAAAAACTTAAAGGTTATCCTTCAAACAGCGGAAGCAGAAAGAGTTGAAAGTAACAAGCCTGTCGTGGCAGCTCCAGCTACGAGTAATCCTCCAATTGCTAATGCTAATCCTGCTGCTGCTCCTCAGTCACCGGCGAACTCTGCAGGTAGCGATAAAAAAGAATCTGAAAAAGGCACTTCCAAAGTTGCCCATAATACCGCGGCAGATGGGTCCACCTTTATTATCGATAAAAATATTGGCTTGATTACTGTTACTGCAAAGCCAAATGTTTTGAAAACTGTTGATAGCTATATCGATAATTTAAAAAAGCATCTTTATCGACAAGTCCGTATAGAAGCTAAAATTATTGAGGTTTGGCTACAGGATAATTCAAAATTAGGTCTTGATTGGAGTAGTGTGCTTGGTGGCGAAACTGCTATTGGTGGTACGGTATCTTTTGGCGATGGAGGCCAAATACATCCACATACAAGTGGCGGTAGTCCAGATATATTCTCAAATACTTTTGTAAGTAGATTGACATTAAATAGCATTAGTTTTGAGGTTTTTATAAACGCCCTCAATGATCAGGGTGACACACATATTCTATCTAATCCAAAACTAACAGTACTTAATGGACAACCCGCTATCATCAGTGTCGGAAAAGATGTCGCATACGTAAAACAGGTGACTGCCGAAGTTGATTCCGAGACTGACACCGTGACTTATTCGGCCGAATCAGGCAATGTTGTTGAAGGAATTGCATTAGGTGTCATGGCGACCATTCGTGACGATAAAACTATGATCCTGCACCTCACTCCTATTACAACAAGTCTTGAAAATCTTGATGAAAATGGCGATATCCCAACGACTACAATTGGTACTGGTCCAGCAGCTGTTCAATTGGGACTTCCAAAAGTAAAGGTTCGTGAAATGTCTACGATGGTGGAAGTTCAAGATGGTGAGATGCTTGTCATTGGTGGGCTCATTGACAGTATTGAAGATAAGTCCGAAAAGTTTGCCCCAGGCTTAGGTAGTATTCCTGGACTCAGGTATCTTTTTGGAGTTGAAGAAAAGAAATTACAGAAACGTGAGTTGGTTATCTTGCTTACTCCGAAAGTTATCTAAAATAAATCTTACTTGTTATCCATAAGAAATTACAGGAGAAATGGTATGAAATACAGCCGTCATCTGCTCATCGGCTTATTAGCGCTTTTCCTTGGTGGTTGTGGGACGACCGTTCAGGAATCACTGAAAGTACAACCTATGGGCAAAACTCCAATTGGGATGGACAAAACGGTTGTTATTCTTCCTTTTGCCGACTACTCCAACGCCGACAATCTTGAAACGGCTTTTCGCCGAAATCTTTTTGTCAGTGAAAATATTACTGATCAATTTGGTAGATATGGTTTTCATCTCCCTGTTCAGGAGGACGTCTTTTTTTACTTGGCTGATCAAAAAATCATCAATGTCGTGAGTTATAGCAAATCAAAGACTGCGTCTCTCGAGCACGAGATGAAAGATGAATGGTCTGCTGGTATGAAGGAAGAATTGCAGCGGTATATCGACCTTGTTCAAAAGGACGATGTTCATGGAGACGGGAGTGAAAGTTTAGGAACACATGGATTAACACAACAGGAAGTGGTCAAGATAGGACGCCATTTCTCCGCAGACTATATTGTGAGGGGCCGAATTATTCAGTACAAAGACCGACAAGATCCCACTTGGAATCCGGTAAAGAAAGGTCTCATCACTTTTGTGACCGGCGTGACCAGCAAGATTGCTTTTGGCCAAGCCGAATCCGAGAAATATGACGAATTGAACAATACCCTTGCTGGTGCGGCGGATGCGGCATTTATTTCCGGTGTAACCGATGGCAACGTGAATCATGCCATTGCTTGGGGTGCAGCTGGAGCAGTGCTAGGAAATTTGGCGCACCATTCCGGGAGAATACCACAGGCAGTCGTTCAGTTGCGCGTTTGGGTGCAAGACGCCTATACTGGTAATGTTGTTTGGACCAATCGGGTTGATGTTAAAGTGTCACCTGAGTCGGTCTTGGCAGATTACCAATATGATGCTCTTTTTGAGAAGGCTACGGAGAAGGCTATTTCCACTTTAGTTGATGATTTTGCGCAAGTAGTTTACAACGTACCTCCGCCAACACCCAGAACGATGGGGCAACCGTCACCCGCAGCTCCTACTGCAAATCCCATAAACGACGTTGCGCCCGATGCCGACAAGGACGGCGTAGCCGATGTTGCCGACCACTGCTCCAATACTCCTGCCGGAGTATTGGTCAACGCATTTGGCTGTCCATCCAAAGAAATCCTTATCCTTGAAGGGGTACACTTCAAATCAGGATCAGCAGCGCTCACCCCTAACTCTCTAGCAAAATTGGATAAAGCTGCTTCAGCTCTCATCCGTGCTCCGCATGTTAAAGTTGAAGTAGCCGGCTTTACCGATAGCGTCGGAGATTCAAAACGCAATTTAGATCTTAGTACCGAGCGTTCTATGGCGGTCGTCCAATATTTGACAAGTAAAGGAGTCGCCGCCACACAGCTGACCGCCAGGGGGTATGGAGAGGAAAATCCTATCGCCAGCAATGCAACCGCGGCGGGCAGGCAGAAAAACAGAAGAATCGAATTGCTCCCAATGGTCCAATAATTCAGCGAATTCTTTGCTTGATGTAAAAAGCCCTGTCATCCTGGTGACAGGGCTTTTTTTGTAATCTTATTTTGGATTGGGTCAGTCGCAAAGTTTCGGTTGCGAAAAGATTAAGAGCGGGTGCCATCTAGGACGGTCAACGAATATTTGCATTCGCCATCTATCCCTTGAATGCGAAGAATATAGGTATCATTCTTCGGGGCTGTGAATGGAATGATAAATGTTTCAGTGCCACGGTACCTTTTGGATGGATTGATATACACAGCAACACCGGTTGAATCGACGATTTCTACGTTATATTGACCTAGATCTCCTGAAGCGGCGAAATAAAAACGAATAGGGCGCACTGCCTCAAGATTAATCTGATATTCAGCCACAGCTCCTTGGGCAATAATCCCTTCTGTAGCTCCATCAGCGATGGAGAGAACGTTTGCCTCACCTCGCAACTGAGCATTGCTAGCAATCGGCAGGAGTTGCAACAAATACGTACCTTCCCCCTCGGTTCCTTTGAGACGAACGAGATACAGACCATCCTTGGGTGGAGTGAAGGGTAGGTTGACCGAATCTGTTGCGCTGTATTGTTTGCTCGAATCCCGATACACAGACTTGCCTGTCACATCAAGAATATCCAAACTATATCGAACCTGATCTTCAGTGGCGGGGAGATGCAGTCGAACGGGACTGTTTTCTTCCAGTGGGACGCGATATTCAGCCACAGCTCCTTGGGCGATTGTTCCTTGAACAGTGCTGCCACCAATGTTGAGTGTATTGGATTCACCACGGAGATACGCATTATAGGTGATAGGAGCCACCTTGAAGGCGTATTTTCCCTCTCCTTTAGTTCCTAAAATAAAAATAGAGTAGGTGTCATTGCTTGGTGGGGTAAAGGGGATTTTGACAGAATCAGAACCACTGAACGCTCTTTTTATATTTTGAAAAACGATCCTTCTTGCTGAGTCCAGAATCTCGACATTAAAAAGTTCGTCATCGCCTGTGGGGAAAAAGCTCAAGCGAACCGGACTGTTCCCTTCCAACCTGATTGTGTGTTCAACGACCGCACTTTTGGCGATAATACCACTAAACTCCTGCTCATCTGCAGCTATCGGTTTTATTATAGGTTTGTCTGGAAATCCTTCACTCTTCTTCCGAGAAATACTTTGAGTTTTATTCTTCAATGCATCGTTGAAAAATAGAGAAACTGTCTGTGACAATGCATCACTCCGAAGGATAATACCAACATTATTTTTGACAGAAAGGAGTACACCAGAAAAATGACCAGCTATGAAAAGAGGACTGCCACTTTCACCTTTGACGAAGTTTATATAACTATCCTGTGGGATCACATGAATATGTCGAAATTTGTCATAGCCGATAATATTGACAGGAATGATGCGGATACTTCCGTCTGCTAGCATGGTGCGCAATTCACCGTGCTGCTCAACTTCCAGAAGAGCATCTAGCTGGGTTTCATTGGAGAGATTTAGATTTTTACAACGGATCGAATCATTGTGCTTAAACCGAAGGACACTGATATCTCCTGGAAAAGACTCAATCATTTCAGCTGAAAAATTTTGTTTATCAGCGAGGGTAACATCTATTTTGAAAGCATTTTCAATTACATGCAAGGGTGTAATAATCAGGCACTCCGATCCTCGCTGACGAAAGATGCCCTGTCCTATCTCATTGTCATCGGTGTTTATATACACATCTGATGCCATTCCTGGCCGTGTAAGCACTAGGGATACAATGCATTGAAAAAACAATACTGCGGCAACATAGTTAAATTGGAAAATGGAATTGTTCATTTGCTGGCGTGCACTTGAGAATGGAATGAGAGTATACGAGAAATAAAAACCAACATTCCAGGAAAAGTCAAAAGGATTGCCCAAGTTATGACGAGTTCCTCGTCCTTTCCCAGTTTCGACCAGAGGTTGTTCTGTATTTTGATATTGGTTGTTCTGAATTTTTTAACCGTCGCAGATTCAGCCTCAACGATTGCAACTACTTTCAATCCACGATCAGAGTCAAAAGTTAGCAATCCGCTTGTTTTAGGGGAATGAGGTGTGAACTGAATTTCATCACCCAATTGCAGCTTATACGGATCTACCTTGTAATGATATCCAGACAACAACTGTCTTGCAACCATCTGAATTTCACCTTCAAGTAACAATCCGCTGAGTTGTTGAATACCATATGTTGGTACACGTCCTACAATTAATGGGCCATCAAGATTATATTTCCATGATATGCCTTGATTTAATAAGGAGGAGAGATTGTTCAATAATAAATCTATAGATGAAGGTAATATTTTTGTTCTTTCATCCTTTTCATTGTAAACAATGATGGGATTTTTACTTCTAATTTGAATATGTAAATTGCCATTGCCAATTCTTGAAAAAATTATTTTGGAATATCCTTGAACCTGAACAGAACCGTTTCCCTTTACTGACAATGATTTTGATTCTGTCGATGATTGGGCAGAGGGATCGAATTCTTCGGTGCTTGATTCATCCCAGTAAAATGTAGCATTATAAAATGCAATTCGAGGAGGGGCGATACTTTCGGTCTGATACTCTAAACATTCTGTTCTTGCAGTAAGAATGAATGACCCAATTGTTGAAGTATTTATGATAATTTTAATTATTAAAAAAATTAAAAAAAATATATAAATGCAAAACAATACAGTGATAAAGTGTATAATACGGGGATACCGTTCAGAAATAACGGAAAATTTTTTATTTTCGGGTTCATAAATGACTGCGGCGAGAATTATATTTCTTATTATAAAAAATGCCGTTTTAAATGGTTTGACAATGCACACTCGTTACCTCACGGGAAATTCAACATTCGGCAATCTGTTGCCAAAGTTATTGCGAACGAAGAATACACTTTTAGGTTCGCGAAGAATCTCATTGTTGACGACGCACCTTGTGTCATACGCAATAGTGCTTTCGGCGGTAATTTTTGTACAAGGTATGCGTTCGGTTTGCCCAGGTATGCCAATAACCGTATCTGTATTGCTGGAGTTTACGTACAGGATAAAATCTGCATCATGGACCTCGCCCCAACTGACAGGGATATATTTCAAGTCTTGAGAAGAGCAGGTCTGCTTGGTTATTGCGGCAAGAACAACTAATGCATCGGGTGAATAACTCGATATCTGCTCTTGATATTTTGAAGGTAATTCGACATTAATTGTTCCGGCCGGTTGTTTGCCTAGCTCATATTGCCAGGAAGCAGCGTATCGACCATCACGGCTTGCCATATTCACACACAGAATTGCTTCCTGATCTTCAAGGCCACGATGCAAATAAATATAAAGTTGATGAACATCAACATGATCCAAGGAGCTTTGATACATGAAACCGGCCCGGATACCTCCCGATACAGTCACTTTTTCAAGAAAAGATTCCTTGAATTGATTATCGGTTAGAACGATTTTTCGTTGATTTTGGGCCAGTACGCTGCCCTGAAAATAGGACAGAATGGCTATAAAATACCATAGAGCGACAAATGCTATTTTCATTCTTTTTCCCACCATTTTTAGACTGAAAAACGCTCTCATCCGTTACCGGCAAGGTTGTACCTTGCGAAGACTGTCCTTGGTCCAGATCGTCTGGCCATCCGGTGTTTTCCCGTCAATTTTCCACTTCTCAGTAACGCTAAGACAGTAGGAGCCGAGATTGAGGAGTTCAGGAGCCTTCCCTGCCGGAGCCTCTTTGCCAATAAACATCAGCTCGGGGTTGGCGGAACTGTAGTTGGGGTTAATTGTGGCCGTGCCGCAACTCGTTAGCGAGGCGGTAATGGTCGCATAAATGAAAAAGAGGCCAATTTTTTTCATGAGACTTTCTCCTGGGAAAAAGTTTTTAAGATTCAAGAGGCAGGGGCTATGATGCAGATGATTCCAGTTGGAGTCCGCTATAGTTGTGCCAACCGACATGTGAACGATTTCTTGTGGTATCGAGCAAAAAAGCAAAGTGACTGGGATGGTTGCAGGGCTGAAAGGCAATATTTCCGGATTAACTTTCCTGCTCATTGACGGCTACTATAGTTTAATTTAGCCTTAAAAACAAGAAGGGCTAAATCGCTCATCTCTAAGCAATTTAGCCCTTCTTATGTATGGTGCCGAAGGCGAGACTCGAACTCGCACGACCGTGGGCCACTACCCCCTCAAGATAGCGTGTCTACCAATTCCACCACTTCGGCAATACTTTTATTTCTTTGTCGGTTGCTCCGGTGCTCCTTTCGGTACCTCTTTTGCAGCTGGTTGAGCGGCAGGCATCGGAACGGCGATAGGCGCCTGTTGCACCGGTGTTTGTTGTTCCTGCACCTTGACGTCGCTCATCACCGAACCTGAGCTCTTGTGGGCGGAAACATAGGCCAGAGTAATGGAGGTGCCCATGAACACAATAGCTGCAATCGTCGTAATTTTGTTGAGGAGCGGCATGGGGCCCTCGGTGCCAAACAACGACTGGCTCGAACCACCGAACGACGCGCCAATGTCCGCACCTTTTCCATGCTGCAACAAGACGATGCAGATTAAGAACAAGCAGACAATAGTATGGAGGACGATAATTAAGGTTGTCATCTAAATTGAACGATCCGGGCAAACGATTCAGCTTTTAATGCGGCGCCACCGACAAGCGCACCGTCGATATCCGGTTGCGCCATCAAGTTGTCAATATTATCAGGTTTAACCGAACCACCATACAGTATCCTGGTGGCATCGGCAACAGATTTTTCGTGCAAATCTGACAGTAATTGCCGTAAGAAGGCGTGGACCTCCTGAGCCTGTTCTTTGGTGGCGGTTTTCCCGGTTCCTATGGCCCATACCGGCTCATAGGCAAGCACGACGTGCTCCATTTGTTGCACGGTAACTCCCTGCAACCCCTGTCGCAGCTGTCTTTCCAGGACCACAAAGGTGTTGCCGGCTTCACGGTCAACCAGAGTTTCTCCTATACACAAGATTGGTTGAATGCTGCCATTCAGGGCGCCGTGCAAACGGCGATTGATCATGGCATCGTCTTCGCCGAAGATCTGCCTTCGTTCGGAATGACCAATAATGGCCAAGCCGACCTCGAGATCCGTGAGCATGAGTGGAGAAATTTCCCCGGTGTAGGCTCCTTCCTTTTCCCAGGCGATATTTTGCGCACCGACAAGCAGGGAGCTGCTTTTGACCGCTGTGCAGACCGAGGCCAGCGCGGTAAAGGCAGGCGCTACCATGACGTCGCGGTCCTGGCAACTGTCACTGGTCTTGGCCACGGCTTGCGCGAGCCGGACGGCCTCAGTGAGTGTCAGGTGCATTTTCCAGTTTCCGGCAATAAGTGGCCGCCTGTTCATACAAAGCTCCTTATGGCAAAGCTGTTCGGTTTGAGAAAAGGGCGCACAGCCTCTTGGCCCGACATCAATCCAAGGCCTTGACTCCCGGCAGCACCTTGCCTTCCATCAGCTCAAGGAAGGCGCCGCCACCGGTGGACATATAAGAAATATTGTCAGCCTCTCCGGATAGGGTAATGGCAGCATTGGAGTCGCCGCCGCCGGTGACGCTCAGGGCATGGGAGCTTGCCACCGTATGAGCCAGAGCCATGGTGCCCCGGGCAAAGGCATTCATTTCAAAGGCGCCCATGGGACCGTTCCAGACGATGGTTTTGGCATCAGCCAGCACCTCGTTGAAGCAGATGACTGAAGCGGGGCCGATGTCGAGCGCCATCCAGTTCTTCGGGATATCCTGAATGGTGACCTGCTTGCAGACCGCGTCCGGGGCAAAGCGATCCGCGGCAATCACATCGACGGGAAGATAAATTTTGATGCCTTTTTCCTTGGCGCGACGCAGCAACTCGGCGGCGGTGGTCAGCAGGTCGTCTTCGACTTTAGAAGCCCCGACCTCGTACCCCTGGCTTTTGAGGAAGGTGTTGGCCATGGCCCCACCGATGATCATTTTATCGACCCGTTGTAGCATGTTTTGCAGGGCTTCGAGCTTGCCCGAGACCTTGGCGCCACCGACAATCGCTATCAGCGGCCGCTGCGGATTGTCGATGGATCGGTGGAAGTATTCCATCTCTTTTTGCAGGAGAAAGCCTGCCGCCTTTTCCTTGACATACTTGGTGACCCCGTCCACCGAGGCGTGGGCGCGATGGGAAACGGCAAAAGCGTCGTTAATATAGACATCGGCCAGGGCGGCCAGTTGCCGGGAGAACTCGGGATCGTTTTTCTCTTCCTGGGGATGGAAGCGGAGATTCTCCAGCATGAGGATCTCGCCATCCTTCATGGCCTTGACCGCGGTGTCCACTTCCGAACCGATGCAATCGGCGGTCAATGGTACCGGTGTGCCCAGAAGCTTGGCAAGGTGGACCGCCACCGGTGCCAGCGAGTATTGTGCCACCCGCTGTCCTTTCGGCCGTCCCCTATGGGTGCAGAGGATGATCCGAGCTTTTTGCTTCAAGAGGTAACACAGGGTCGGAAGCACGGTTTTGATCCGCAGATCGTCGGTGATTTCCCCCGCTTCATTCATGGGGACATTGAAATCGACCCGCACCAGTACTTTTTTGCTTGCTAAGGCAATATCCCTCAGTGTTTTCATCATGATCCTCACTTGCTGTCGAGGAGATCCCTGCTCATCAGCAGTGCATCCTCAACCGGTTGGCTGTAGTAGTATTTTCGTGCTCCCGTCTGGAGGAAACCGGCCTTTGCATACAAACGCCGCGCCGCATCATTCGACTCGCGGACTTCAAGAAAGCACGTTGCATAGCCCTGGCCGGAAAAATCAGCCAGTGCCTGTTCAAGCAGGACAAGTGCCGCGCCTAGGCGTTGCCATTCCGGAGCGACAACCAGGTGGACCAGCTCGCACTCCGGAAGGCAGGTTCTGAAAAATGCGTAGCCGCAGAGGTGGTCATCATATTCCACCACTCGAGCGATGCTGTTGCCAGCCTCGATTTCCGCCTGCAATTGTTCCTCGCTCCAGGGAGCAGGCATGGCTTGCTGCTCAATCCGCGCCACTTGGCACAGATCATCGATTCGCAACGGCCGGACGATCACACCATTCGTTCAGCGACCGAGGTGGTCAATTCACCGAGCATGTTGGTGTAACTGCCCAGTTCATTGTCATACCAACCGTAAATGACCGCCTGGGTGAGCGGCACCTCCAGGATGGGCGGGGTGGTGCCGGCTTCAAATTTGAAATTTTTCAGGTTCTGCAGATTGACCCGGATGGAGGCCGTCCGGGTGTGAATTTCGGTGGATTCGATGACCACCGCTGCCTTGGGCAAGCCAATAATATCGGACGATACATTCTGTTCCGTCGAATAGACCAGATAGGGGCTGGTCTTGGCGTACTCTTCATAGATCGAGTTGAGCAGGGTCCGTTTGATCGGATTTTCGAGCTCATCCTGCAGGTTGAGCACCAGAACGATCAGGGAGCCGGTCGAGGTCGGGATGCGCACCGATTCGGCAATGAAGCCGATGGACTTCATCTCAGGAATCACCAGGCTCAGAGCCTTGGCCGCGCCGGTGGTGGTCAGGATGATGTTGTTGAGGATGGAACGATTTTTCCGGAGATCCGAAGCCCCGGCGGCGGGCAGGCGATCCAGTACCTGTTGTGTGCCGGTGGCGGCATGCACCGTGACCATGGAGGCGGACAGCATCCGGCCAGTGCCGAAGTGATCGAGTAGCGGCTTGATCATGTAAGAAAGACAGGTGGTGGTGCAGGAGGCCGCAGAAATAATGGTGTGCCGGGCTGGATCAAAGTCGTCGTCGTTGATGCCCATGACCGCAGTCACCGCATCGTCGGGCATATCCAGACCTTTAGCCTGGATCTTGAACGGAGCGGAGACCAGCACTTTTTCCGCGCCGGCCTGGAGATGGCCGCGCACCGATCCCCTGCCTTCGTTGGGATCGGCGGTCGGATCCTTAAAAGCTCCGGTGGTGTCAACCACCAGCCGCACCTGGTTGGCCTGCCAGTCGATGTCCTTGGGATTCCTTGCCTTGCGAAGGAAGGTGACCGGTACGCCGTTGATGGTCATCGAACCCTTCTCTTCGTTTAGATTTTCGATGACCCGGCCTCCCTTGTGGCCGTGGATGTACCTGCTGAGTCGGCCATAGGTGGAGTCTTTCTCGATGGCGGCGGCGATATCCTCCAGCCCTCCGCCGACGTTTCTGCCGAGGTTGACGACGATTTCAGAGAAATAGTGCCGGGAAACCTGATTCCACAACGATAACTTACCGATTCGTCCAAGACCATTGAGTCCGAGTTTCATGGGGACACACTCCTTTGCGGTTGGATTATGTAAGAGAACTTGTTATATGCCGGAAAGATCGGGTCTTGCGTGTCCGGATGAGCGGACCGGCAAGGTCATTTTTTCAAAAAAACTCTATAATTATATCAAAAATGCTGCGAGGTTCAAAGCACGGTCTTATGGATGCGTGACAGATCGCATTTTCAAATGAGCACCACCCATTTATATTTTAAAATACATGATTTGCGCAAGAAATACCACCCTTGCGCCTCAGTCTCCCGAGTTTTTCCCCTGCTGAGACCGCCATGCTCTTGCCGACGATCTGCCGAACCGGTGTCCTGCTGCAACGGTATAAACGTTTTCTCGCCGATGTCCTTGTTGAGGGTGAGCAAACCCTGACCGTGCATTGCCCCAACTCGGGATCCATGCATGGGTGCTCGACGCCGGGGAGCGAGGTGCTGATCAGCCACTCCGACAGGCCAAAGCGTAAATACGCATGGACCTTGGAAATGGTACGGGAAAGGAGCGTCTGGATCGGCGTGCATACTGGCAGGACCAATTACCTTGTCCGGGAAGGGCTGGAAAGCGGGGTGATTGATGCATTCGGAACCATCCGGACCATTACTCCGGAGGTGGTTGTTTCCGGTAAGAGCAGGCTGGATTTCCTCTTGGAAACGAGCCAGGGCAGGATCTACCTGGAAGTGAAAAACTGTTCGCTCGCCGAAAACGGTGTTGCCTTGTTTCCCGATGCGGTCACCGTCCGAGGAACCAAACATCTGCACGAATTGGTCCGGCTTGCCGAGACCGGTTATGGGGCAGCGGTGCTATTCTGCATACAGCGCAGCGATGCCCAACGGTGCGCCCCGGCAGCCCGTATCGACCCGGTCTACGCCGAAACGGTGGTTTGGGCGGCCAGCAGGGGAGTGCGCTTTTTGGCCTACCAAGCGGAAGTTACTCCAGGGGATATCGCCATCAGGCAAAAAATACCTTTTTCCATTGACTGAACACCAGAAGGATCGCCTATGAACGAACAACAAGCGGTGGTGCTGCTCAGCGGTGGCCTCGATTCCACCACGGTCCTGGCTATCGCTCAATCCCAGGGATTTGTCTGCAACTGCCTCAGCTTTCAATACGGTCAGCGGCAGTCCATCGAACTGGAACGAGCCCGACTAATCGCCCGCAACGTAGGGGTTGCGCGCCATCTGGTGCTCCGGGTCGATCTCGACCTCATCGGCGGTTCGGCCCTGACCACGACACTCGAGGTGCCCAAGGATCGACCGTATAGCGAAATGGACCTGGAGATTCCCGTCACCTATGTTCCTGGTCGCAACATCCTTTTCCTGGCGCATGCCCTCGCTTGGGCCGAGGTCTTGGGTGCCGCGGACATTTTCTTGGGCATCAACGCGGTTGATTACAGCGGTTATCCGGACTGCCGGCCCGAATTCCTCCGCGCCTTCGAGCAGATGGCCAATCTGGGCACCAAGGCAGGCACAACCGGCAAGCCGTTTTGTTTCCATGCGCCGCTCATCCACCTGAGCAAGAAGGAGATTATTCTCAAGGGCAGGGAATTGGGCGTGGACTATGGCTTGACCCACAGTTGCTATGACCCGGTCGGCGATCTGGCCTGTGGCCGTTGCGATGCCTGCCGGCTGCGGCTGCAAGGATTCCGTGAGGCCGGCTTGCTTGATCCGGCCCCCTATGTCAGCAGGTAATGGCGGTTGGTGGTTCGAAAAAATCAGGCGAGCAGGCTGTGGCGGATGGTGCCGCCGACCATGGTGAGTACGGCGCGGCCTTGCAGTTTCCAGTCGAGGAAGGGGGTGTTGCGGCTTTTGGACACCACTTGGTCGGCAGCGTAACGCCACTGCCGCTGCGGGTCGATCAGGGTGATGTCCGCAGCCGCGCCTGGGCTCAGCATCCCGGCTGGAATGCCGAGAATGGCCGCCGGATTGACCGCCATCAGTTCCACTAGTCGCGCCTCGTCGATCACTTGGGCGCGCACCAGGGCGAGCGTTAGGGGCAAGGCCGTTTCCAGGCCGATAATGCCGTTGGCCGCCGTATCGAACTCCACTTCTTTTTCCAGGATGGAGTGCGGGGCGTGGTCGGTGGCGATGGCGTCCAGGGTGCCGTCGGCCAGGGCGGCCTTGATCGCCTCGCGGTCGACGGCGGAGCGCAGGGGCGGGTTCATTTTGGTGTTGGTGTCGTAGCCGAGCACGGCCTCGTCGGTGAGGGTGAAGTAGTGTGGCGCGGTTTCGGCGGTCACCCGCACCCCCCGGGCCTTGGCCGCCCGGATCAGGTCAACCGCACTGGCCGTGCTCACATGGGCGATGTGCACCTGGGCGCCGGTGAACTCGGCCAGGGCAATCTCCCGGTACACCATGATCGATTCGGCCGCGGTGGGGATGCCTTTGAGCCCGAGCCGGGTCGAGACCGGTCCTTCGTTCATCACCCCGGTGCTCAGGGCTGCCTCTTCGCTGTGTGAGATCACGGTCAGGCCGAAGCCAGAGGCGTACTCCAGAGCCCGTCGCATCAATTGACTGTCGCGGACCGGATGGCCGTCATCGGTCACGGCCACAATCCCGGCCGCCTGCATCTCGCCGAATTCGGCCAGCTGATGCCCCTCGCTGCCCTGGCTGATTGCCCCCACCGGATAGATCCGGACCGCTGCTTCAGCCGCACGGCCGAGAATCATGGCAGTCACGGTGGCGCAGTCGTTCACCGGTTTGGTATTAGGCATGCAGGCCACTCCGGTGAACCCGCCGCTGGCCGCCGCTCTTGCTCCCGAAAGGATGTCTTCTTTGTATTCCTCGCCTGGCTCGCGCAGATGCACATGCATGTCGATCAGGCCCGGAACCACCCAGCAGCCTTTGGCGTCAATCTCTGGCACATCTGCGGGAACAGGCTGATCCGGACCGGCGATACGGCCGTCGATCACCAGCAGATCGGCGATCTGGTCGATATGGTTGGCCGGATCGATAATCCGGCCGTTGGTGATGCGCCAGGTCGTATTCATCGGCGGCAAGCCTCGGGAAAACGGGAAGTGGTGAATAGCTGGTCGAGCGAAGCACGCATCAGGAGTTCCCCATGACCAGGTAGAGCAGGGCCATGCGCACCGCCACCCCGTTGGTTACCTGATCGAGGATGACCGATTGGGGGCCGTCGGCGACATCGGGATTGAGCTCCACGCCCCGGTTGACCGGGCCGGGGTGCATTACCAGGGCATCGGGCTTGGCCAGGGTCAGCACCGAGCGGGAGATGCCGAACCGGCGGGAGTATTCGCGCAGCGAGGGCAACAGGGGGTCATTCTGGCGTTCGCGCTGGATGCGCAGGGTCATGACCACGTCAGCGCCGCGCACGGCTTCCTCAAGCGAGGTGCACACCTTGGCGCCCAACTGCTCGATGCCCTTGGGGATCAGGGTGGCTGGGCCGTAGACATACACTTCGGAGCCCATGCGGGTAAAACCGACGATGTCGGAATGGGCCACCCGGCTGTGGGCGATGTCACCGATGATGGCGATCTTGAGCCCGCTCAGGGTTCCCCTCCGCTCCTTGACCGTCATCAGATCGAGCAAGCCTTGGGAGGGATGTTCGTGGGCACCGTCACCGGCGTTGATCACTGCTGCCTGGACATGGCGGGTTAGCAAGAGTGGCGCGCCCGAGCAGGAGTGACGGATGATGATGATGTCCGGATGCATGGCCGAGATGTTGCGGCCGGTATCGGCCAGAGTTTCACCTTTGGTGGTGCTGCTGGTCGAGGCGCTGATATTGAAGGTGTCGGCGCTCATCCGTTTGGCCGCAACCTCAAAGGAGAGGCGGGTACGGGTCGAGGGCTCGAAGAAGAGGTTGATGATGGTGTGGCCGCGCAAGGTCGGCACCTTTTTGATCGACCGGTCCGAGATTTCCTTGAACGAGTCAGCGGTATTGAGAATATGGGCGATATCCTCGCGGGAGAGTTGTTCCATGCCCAGGATGTGGCGGTGCGCAAAGGTGGTGCCCGTTGCCATGCTGCCTCCGGTGGTCAATGAACGGTGTCGCCAAGCCGGCTCCAGCGGATGGAACGAAGCCGGTCCAAAGAGAACAGGGACTGCTGCACATCCCAGGACCAGTAAATGATCCAGGCCTTGCCCCGGATTGCCTTGAGATCGACAAAACCCCAGAAACGGCCGTCAAAGGAGTTGTCCCGGTTATCGCCCATGGTGAAAATCTTGCCCGCCGGGACTGTCACCGGACCGAAATTGTCACGCGGGTCAAGGCTGGCGGGATGAATCAGCGGATCCTTGAACACCCCGTGCCGGTCATCGAAGGGTTTACCGTTAATTGTGATTTTCTTGTCACGGATCTCGACGATATCGCCCGCAACGGCAATTACCCGCTTGATATAATCCAATTCCGGGTTCTTGGGGAACTGGAAAACGACGATGTCGTTGGGCTTGGGATCGCTGATGGCTATCAGAGTTTCTCCGGTGAAGGGCATCTTGATGCCGTAAATGAACTTGCTGACCAGGAGGTGATCACCGATCTGGAGGGTCGGCAGCATCGAGCCGGAGGGGATCTTGAAAGCCTGGATGATGAAGGTGCGGATGAAAAGGGCCAGGAGAATGGCGATAAGAATCGCCTCGATGTTCTCCCGGATGACGGATTTCTTGGTCTGCTGCGGGGTGTCTGTCACGAAAGTGCCTGTAAGTAGAGGGCAAGGTTAAAAAAATTTTGTCAAGGCTACCCGATGGGCCGGCAAAATTCAAGCAGGTTTTGTCAGCATCGACCGGCAAAAACCGGGTGGGCTTGACCGAAATTCGGGTATAATGACCGTATTTGAAATAAGATGAACACCTTGACCTTGCCACCAACATTCAGGAGCGACCATGCGCATCACGACAAAAACCGCTGCCCTCATCCTCATCTTAATCCTCGCCGGTTGCGGCGGCACCGTGGCTCAGCAGATCACTGGGAGCGCCGCAACCGGCGGCCCGGAGCCGTTCGAGCTGACCCTGCTGCATATCAATGACCACCATTCGCATCTCGATGCTGAAAATATCACCCTGCAACTGGCCACCGGCGGTGGCAAACGCGAGCCGATCATGGTGGAGCGGGGCGGTTTTCCCCGGGTGGCCGGAGCCATCAAGGCAATGACAAACGAGTCCGCCCATGTGCTCAAAATTCACAGCGGCGACGCCAGCACCGGCGACCTCTATTCCATCCTCAATGAGAGCAAGGCGGATGCCGACCTCATGAACACGGTCTGCTTCGATACCTTTACCCTGGGCAATCATGAATTCGACAATACCGATGCGGGCATTAAAAAATTCATGGGTTTTCTCCATGCGGGTGGTTGCAAGACGCCCTTGCTGAGCGCCAATGTCCGTTTTGGCCCCAGTTCGCCCTTGTACGCGGCAGAGGAAACGGTGCTGCCCTCGGTGGTGCTGGAACGGGGCGGACAGAAGATCGGGGTGATCGGTCTGACTGTGGCCGGCAAGACCAAGAACTCCTCCCGTCCCAATGCGGATACCACCTTTATCGATGAGGCTGCGGCGGCGCAGGCGGAGATCGATCGTCTCCAGGCCCAGGGCATCAACAAAATCATCCTCGCCACCCATATCGGTTACCAGGCGGATCAAGCTCTGGTGCGGAAGTTGCGCGGGGTCGATGTCGTGGTGGGGGGGGATTCCCATTCCCTGCTCGGGCCTGCGATTTTGCAAGACTACGGCATTTCGCCTGAAGGCCCGTACCCGACCCGGAGCACCGATCTGGACGGCAAACCGGTATGCATTGTCCAGGCCTGGCAGTACAGCTCCGTGGTGGGCGAGATGCGGGTCCGGTTCGATGCCAAAGGCGAGGTCAGCGGCTGCACGGGCACTCCTTGGCTGCTGATCGGTGATCAGTTCAGCCGGGCCGACAAGACCGCGCTCACCAAAGAGGAAACTGCGGCCATTCATGCCGATGTCGCCGCCGGTCAGGTGTTGCGGATGACTACGCCGGACCCGGCGGCTGCGGCCTTGCTTGCCCCCTACAGAGCGCAAAAAGAAACCATGGGATCCCTCGTAGCCGCAACCGCCTCGGACAACCTGTGCCTGCGCCGGGTACCGGGCAGCACGCGCGACACCACGCGTTCTTCCTTGGGCGATGTCTGCAACAAAAACGAGCGGGTCAATAACCACGGCGGCGACATCCAGCAAATTGTGGCTGAGGCCTTTCTCCAGCAGGGCAAAGCCTTCTTCGGCGCCGATCTCTCCATCCAGAATGGTGGCGGCGTCCGGGTCGATCTCCCTCAGGGTCCTGTCACCTTGAAAGACGTGTATACGGTCCTGCCGTTCAACAACACCCTGGTGCAGCTCAATGCCACCGGCGCGGAGGTCAAGGCGGCCCTGGAAGATGCAGTCGAGGGTGTGGTCGGGCCTATGCTCAACACCGGCTGCTACCCCTACACCGGCGGCCTGCGCTGGCGGTTGGATTTGACCAGGCCCAAGGGGGCGCGTCTTTCCCAACTTGAAATCAGGTCCAAGGACGGCTCCTATCGGCCCTTTGATCTCAACACAACGTACAAGGTGGCCACCATTTCCTTCCTCGCCGACGGTAACGATTCCTTCACCACGTTGAAGAGCATTACCGGCGCGCGGCGCATCGATGTCGGCCTTGATTACGCCGAGGCTTTTTTGCAGTATATCGAAAAACTGCCGGGCGAGAACAAGGTGCTGACTCCTCTGCCGGTCAAGGACTACAGTACCCAGCTGTTCGTTGACGCCCCATGACGGTTCCCTCCATCGGCGCAACCGGGCCTTGGGTTCCGGCCCAGGGGCCGATTTGCTCCGGTGGCTGGAACGAACCGGGGAACATCCGTTGGTGGCCAGTTCGTGGTCCACTTTGAACAGGATCATCCATGCCGACGACAACGGTCGCATGGACCGTCTCTGGCAGACCCTGATTCTGCGGTCGTTGCAACCATTGCTCGTTTTTTGTCGATGGAAACGGTGGGCCGAGACCGGCAAGCAGCTATTGCCGAGTGCTGGCCGAATCGGATCAGCGGGCCAACTGATCGAAAAAGGGCGGGACTGGCAGTGGCGAGATGGACAAGGATGAACACAAGGGAGGACCGCAGATGAAAACCCTCAATGCTCTTCTGGGCAAACTGACCTTTGACGATCTGGATCACTGGGCCGGAGCAAAGATCCGTGGCAGGGGTAAAACCTATATTGGCCGGGTGGATGGCCTCTATCGTACCGCCAGGGGTGAACTGGTCGCCTGGGTATCGGGCACCGAGGATTACGCCACCCTGGTGCATCTCGACGAGATGGGCGACCATCAATGGTTCTGCACCTGCCCCTATGACGGCGGACCGTGTAAACATGCGGTGGCGGTGATTCTGGCGGCGGCGCGGCAGGTCAAGCAGAAGCACGATATCCCTTTGCTGGGCGAGAACGATGACCTTGCGTTGGTGCTGTTTGGTGAGGAGGATGCACCCGTCTGCGAGGAGCATGGGTTGGAGACCGAGCCGCAGGCCACTCCCGAACGGGCCGGGAAAACAGGGTCAGCGAAAATCCGCAAACTCCTTGCCGCCAAAAGCCGGGAGGAATTGCTCGAACTGTTCGTGACCCTGGCGGTCGAGTATCCGGCGGTGGAACGGGCTCTTCTGGAAACCGAGCAGTGCAAAAGCGGCCGGATCGACCCTCTGGTCCGTTCATTGCGCCGGGAAATCAGCGCTTTGACCAGCGAACCCGCCTGGTCCAGCCATTGGAGCAGCGAGCGTGGCATCCCCGACTATTCTCATGTCCGCCGCCAGTTCGCGGCCCTGCTGGCTGCCGGTCATGCCGACGTCCTGCTGGAGTTGGGCGACGAACTCTGGCGGCAGGGAAGCGAGCAGGTGGAGCAGTCGGACGATGACGGCGAAACCGGGGAAGCCATCGCCCAGTGCCTCGACATTGTGCTTCGGGCTCTGCCGCGGTCATCGTTGCCGCAAGCGGAGCAGCTGCTCTGGGCGATCGACCGGTTGCTGGAAGACGAATTCGGCCTGCTCCATGCAGGGGAAAAGGTGCTGGAGGACGAGGCCTACGGCCCGGAGGCGTGGCGCCATGTCGCGGCGGTCCTTGAAGGACGGCTGGACGGGAAAGGCACATCACGGTCATCGACTCCTTCCGGGCTCTTTCGCCGCACGGAACTGCAGGAACGGTTGATTGCCGCTTATCGGCGGAGTGGCTGGTCGGAGAAAATCGTACCGTTGATGGAGAAGGAGGTCGACCGCTTGGGCAATTACGGGCAACTGGTTGATGTGCTGCTGGAGACCGGCGATTTGGACCAGGCCCGGCAGTGGTGCCAGCACGGTTTTTCCCGCACCATCAAGGAAGCCCCAGGGAAGGCCGAAGGCTTGCAGGAACGGTTGCGCCGGATTGCCGAAATCCGGCGCCAATACGATTTGGTTGCCGCTCATCGGGCCCAGGAATTTTTCCGCCGGCCTTATTTGGAACGATATAAGGAACTGCGCAAGGCGGCGGAAAAGCTGGGGTGCTGGCCGGTCGTCCGCACCGGGGCGCTTGGATATCTGGAGAGCGGGCGGCGGCCGGATGTGGCGACGAAAAAAGAAGGGGATCCCAAAAGCTGGCCTCTTCCCGAGCCGGAGGTCTGTTATCCTCCGGAAAAGTCCAAGGGCGGCTTTCGCGACAGTTTTCCGGATCGAAGCATGTTGATTGATATCGCCATTTTTGAAAAACGCTTCGACGATGTTGTTTCCTTGTACCGGGCCATGCGGAAAGGTTCGGCTGGTTTCGGGGAGATCGATCAAACCGTGGCCAAGGTCGTGGCCCAAACCCACCCCGAGGTGGCGCTTTCTATCTGGCGACATCTTGTCGACGGGCTGATCGCCCAGGTCAAGCCCAGGGCCTATGTCGAGGCCGGCGGGTTTCTTCGCCTGATGCGCAAAGTGTTCGATGCCAACCAGCGTATGGCTGAGTGGGAAGGGCTCCTGGCCGAATTGCGGCGGACCCATAAGGCCAAGCGGCGGTTATTGGAAGTGTTGAATTCCTTGAACGACGGCGGCAAAAAGATCATTGGTTAAGGAAGCAGCGCTCCTTTATCTGTCCTCCAGTTGGAGAATTGTCGAGCGGGTTGCCGAAAAAACAATTTGACAGAGGATGGCGATTTTTGTATTGAATATTATGTAATTAGTAAGCATTTTCCAAAAAGAACTCCTGCTTTTGCAAGAGGCCAGAATGTGAGTTAGACGCAGGGCGGGGCTCGTGCTCCATCCCGCTCGCACAGACCCGAACGACCGGTACGCACCGGCAACCGCACAGGAGGAACAGATGGTTCCAGCACCGAATATTCAGACCATTCTCTACGCCACCGATCTGAGTGAAAACACACGGCCGGTTTTTCGTCTGGCCGTCAGTCAGGCCCGCCGTTACAATGCTCGCCTGTTGATGCTGAATGTGGTTGAACCGCTCGGCAGCACCGGCACGGCGATCATCGCCAACTATCTTTCCGGTGAAGCGGCTGACAAGATCAACAAGGACGGCGCCCGCGATATCCTTGCGGTCATGAAGCAGCGGCTCGACAAATATTGCCAGGAAGAGCTGGCGGCCTTCGGGCTTGACCGGACGCCGGTAACCGAGATCCTGGTCGCCACCGGCACGCCCTGCGAACAGATTTTGGAGGTGGCCAAGAAGTATCAGGCCGACATGATCGTTATGGGCACGTCCAGTCGCACCATTCTCGGCAGCGTCATCATGGGCTCCACCGCCCGCCGCGTTGCCCGCCACAGTGATATTCCGGTGCTGCTGGTGCCCAACACCCCCAAAAAATAACCACCCGCGCTTCATTTCACCTCTTCAACCCGATTCCGCCGCCCTTGGGGCTCACCGGAATCGGGTTTTTTGTTGTCAAGTATCCCGGTTGTCCTCCGGCAGAATCGTTGCCCAGAAGGCTTGGATGACCGGGTTGGTCAGATGCCGTTCCAGGGTACAGGCCCCGATGGTGAACGGCGTCAGTTCCGGACGAGCCTCGAAGATGCGCACCCGGTCCTTGAGCGGACTTTTTTCCAACACTAATTCCGGCACCACGCCAACGCCGCAACCCAGGCTGACCATGGCCAGCAGGGCCTCGTTGCCCCCTACCTCGGCATAGATGTTGGGCTGGATGCCCCTGCCCTTGAACCAGCGATCGATGCGCACCCGGCTCAATCCCCGTTCGGCGAGAATCACCGGGACGCACCGCCAGTCGATACCCTCGCCGCTGTGCAGGGATTCGGCTCCTTGGGCCGGTTCGATGAACACCAGGGGCGTTTGCGCCAGCTCCAGGAATACTACCGAGGGAGGCAGGTGTTCAGGCAGGGCGGCAATGGTCACCTCTGCTGCCCGGTTGTTGAGCCTGTCCAAGGCCTCGGCGGCGTCGCCGGTCTGCAGCTTGATCTGCACTCCGGGATGAGCCCGGCGAAAGGCCCCGAGGATACGGGGGAGGATAGAGGTGGCAGCGGTGACCGAGCAGTAGAGCGAGATCTCGCCGCGTAGCGCCTCGTTGCCGGCCAGTTCCCGCAGCAAGGCTTGCCAGCGCTGTTGGGCCTCTTCGGCGTAGCGTTTCACAATCTCACCGGCCGGGGTCAGCGAGACGGAGCGGTTGTCGCGCCGGAAGAGCGGTTGCCCCAGTTCTTCCTCGATTCGCTGGATAGTGCGGGTCAGGGCCGAGGGGGTGAGGTTGCAGGCCCGGCTGGTGCGGCCGAAATGGAGCGAATGGGCTAGGTGGCTGAAGATCTTGAGGGCGCGGATATCCATAAAAAAGCGGAAAGAATAGGAGTTCTATGGTATGAGGCAATGCGCTGACCAGTGTGCGCCTGTGTTGCACTTTTCGCAACAATAAATTGCAAATAAATCACTTTTCGCAACAAAAATATCGGGTATGGTGGAGGCGTGCGAGAATGCGTTGACCAATTCAGTACCGGATTCCGTTGCTCTGCATCCAGGCTCCGGATTCGTCGTATTGCAACATGTACCGTCTGATCTTCTAGGACTATCCACCCAAAAAAAACAGAGAGGAAAACAATTATGGGACAAAATTACTTCAACACCTTGCCACTGCGCCTGCAACTGGAAGAGCTGGGCAAATGCCGCTTCATGGACGCCTCGGAATTCGCGGAAGGCGTCGATAAACTCAAAGGCAAGAAGATCGTCATCGTTGGCTGCGGCGCCCAGGGGCTGCATCAGGGGCTCAACCTCCGCGATTCCGGCCTCGACGTTGCCTACACCCTGCGCGACTCCGCCATCGCCGAGAAGCGCCAGTCTTGGAAGAATGCCACCGAAAACGGTTTCACCGTTGGCAATTATGAGCAGATGATTCCCACTGCCGATCTGGTGATCAACCTCACCCCGGACAAGCAGCATTCCAAGGTGGTGGCCGCCGTCATGCCGCTGATGAAAGAAGGCGCCTGCCTCTCCTACTCGCACGGCTTCAACATCGTCGAGGAAGGAATGCAGATCCGCGAGGATCTGACCGTGATCATGGTGGCTCCCAAATCCCCCGGAACCGAAGTGCGCGAGGAGTACAAGCGCGGCTTCGGCGTGCCGACCCTGATTGCCGTGCACCGCGAGAACGATCCCAAGGGTGAAGGCTGGGACATTGCCAAGGCCTATGCCTGCGGTACCGGCGCTCATCGGGCCGGGGTCTTGCAGTCGTCCTTTGTCGCCGAGGTCAAGAGCGACCTGATGGGCGAGCAGACCATCCTCTGCGGCATGCTCCAGGCTGGTTCGCTGCTGTGCTTCGACAAGATGGTCGCCGAGGGTGTTGAACCCGGCTACGCCTCCAAGCTGATCCAGTACGGCTGGGAGACGGTCACCGAGGCCCTCAAGCACGGCGGCATCACCAATATGATGGACCGGTTGTCCAACCCGGCCAAAATCCGCGCCTACTACCTCTCCGAGGAGATCAAGGAGATCTTGACCCCGCTGTTCGAGAAGCACATGGACGACATCATGTCCGGCGATTTTTCCCGCACCATGATGGAGGACTGGGCCAACGACGATAAGAACCTGTTGACCTGGCGGGCCCAGACCGCGCAAACCGGTTTCGAGAAAGCGGTCTCCACCACGGCCGAGATCAGCGAGCAGGAGTATTTCGACAAGGGCATCCTGATGATCGCCATGGTCAAGGCGGGTGTCGAGCTGGCCTTTGATACCATGGTCTCCGCCGGCATCAAGGAGGAATCGGCCTACTACGAGAGCCTGCACGAGGTGCCGTTGATCGCCAACACCATCGCCCGCAAGAAGCTCTATGAGATGAACGTGGTCATTTCCGATACGGCCGAGTACGGCTGTTACCTCTTCGCCCACCAGGCGGTACCGCTGCTGGCCGATTTCATGAAGGACGTCGACACCGACGTCATTGGTAAGGGGTTGGTAGTGAAAGACAACTCGGTGGACAACATCGAACTGATCGGCATCAACGCCGACATCCGCTACACCGTGGTTGAGCAGGTCGGCGAGGAACTCCGCTCCCACATGAGCGCCATGAAGCCGATTATCTGATCAGCACCATCACATTTCGCGCCGGTTTCCTGTCCGGCGGCATGCACCCCCTCTCAGCCCGGCGCGGCTGAGAGGGGATTTTTTTGTCCGGAGCAGGGCAACAGGGTGGGTTGGTTGACCGGTTTCATGAATGGAAAAATCAAGGTCAAGGCGGAGAGGCGAGCCGGCAGTGGATCGAACCAAGTGACCGGGGTTAGCCGCCAAGGACAGGGAAAAGCTGCTTGAGACCGTTGGCGATGAACTCCACCCCCATGGCGGCCATGATCAGGCCCATGAGGCGAGTGACAATGTTGATGCCGGTCTTGCCGAGCAGGCGAGCGATGGTCGGGGCCATGCGGAACAGCAGCGCGGTCAGGCAGACCAGCAGCACGATCGCGCCGAACAGATAGAGATAATGAATAACGGAGGTGTACCGCTGGGCGTAAAGGATCACCGTGCTGATCGCGCCGGGACCGGCCAGAAGCGGCGTGCCCAGAGGCACCACGGCCACGCTGTCCCGCTCGGCCGAGTCGAGTTCTTCCTCCTTGGTTTGTTTGACGTTGCTCATTTTGGCGTTGAGCATGGAAAGCGCCATCAGCAGGATGAGAATACCACCGCCCACCCGGAACGAATCGACCGATATGCCGAAGAATTGCAGGATAGCCTCGCCGCTGAAGAGCACCACCAGGAGGATGATGCCCATGGAAAAAGAAGCCAAGGCCCCGTTTTTATTGCGGCTCGGCGCATCCTGGTTCGCGGTCAGGTTGATAAAGATCGGGATGGTGCCCACTGGATTGACGATTGCCAGCAAGGCGACAAAGAATTTAAAGTATTCGTTGACCGTTCCTGTGTCCATGGGTTTGCCTATTCGTTTTTGCCTGTTTCGGACCCACTATACTCCGCGTTATCGCCTGTAGCCATTATGCATCGCGGGCAGGGCGCATCGGCCAGCAGCGGATGGATTTCGCTGGCGTCAACCAAGAGGTTTGCTGATCTGGCCCCTTTACTGCTGTTCGACAAAGATCAGGGCGTTGGTGTCAAAACCTGAAGCTGCGGCCTTGGCGACCAGCGTCTGTTTAAGATCGGGGGAAATATGCGGGGTTCTGGCGAGAATCCATAAATAGGAGGTGGTCGGTCCGCTCACCAGGGCATACTGATAGTCCGTCTGATCCAGGGCGAAAATGACATAGGAACCGTAAAACGGTCCGAAGAAGGAAACTTTCAGCAAGCCTTGATCCGGCCTGCCGGCGAAGAAGGCCTTGCCTTCAGCCTCCTGCCATCGCCCTTCCCGGGCGGAATATCCCCGGTTCAGCACCCGGACGCCGCCATCCTCCCGCAGGCTGTACTCCGCCGTGACTAGGTTCAGGCCTCGTTCAAAGGAATGATCCAGCCGGGCGATCTCGTACCATTTCCCGAGATAATTGTGGAGATCGAACTGCTCCACGGGCCTGATAGTGTCCGGGATAGTCACGCATCCAGTCAGGAACAGCAAAAAGAGGGTGATGATTTTGTGCATGAGCGCAATGGATCTCTCTGCGGTTATGGTCGCGATGGAGTTGCCTTCCCTTGTTCCCGGTGAGCCTCACGCGCGAACCCGTGGCCTGCAGTTCGCCAGGCGCCGCTTTAGAGGCCCTGGTCTTCGGGATAGCTGGAGTTGAAGGTATAGGAGGCCACGGTGCCGTTGGGGTCGAAACGGACCACCAGATCCCGGCTGAGGGTGTCGCTGGCGCCGTACTTGTAATAACCGTAGCTCCAGGTCTTTCTGCCGTCCTCGATGCCGGTCCGCCAGGGTGGGCCGAACATTTGCTCGATCTGGGCGCGGGTGGTCTGATGTAACTGGATCTGCCGCACCATTTGAACATTGAAGTCCTTGCCGGCGCTGACGCAACCGGCCAGGAGCAGGCCGCAGCACAAAAATAACAGGGGACGGAGGCATTTGGGCAGGGTTTTCATGGGCATTGGCGGGTCGTGGTCCGTTGTTGTGTTGGCAGGAGAGGTACAGCTAAGATATCGTGGCGAATCTGGGTTAGACAGCGTTGTCTTCCTGGTTGATGAGGGCCTTCTGGGCGGCCAGTTCGATCTTCTCAATCAATTCGCGGACATCAATGGGTTTGAGACAGTAGTCGAAGGCGCCGCTTTCCATGCCCTCGATGCCCGATTTCACCGAGGCATGGCCGGTGAGGATGATCACCTCGATCAGGGGCCAGCGTTCCTTCACCTTTTTCAGGCACTGGATGCCGTCCATTCCCGGCATGTTCATGTCCATGATCACCACATCGACGGCATGGGCTTCCAAAGTTTCCAAGGCGTCGAGACAGCATTCGGAAACGCTGAGCCGAATGCCCATCCGCGACAGATGCTTGTGCATGACCTCCTTGAACTCAGGTTCGTCATCAACCAGCAGCAGGTGAATCTTCAGCGCCGCTTC
>Ga0074197_1000824_pt1 | contig 33044 bp, 30 predicted proteins | sample EPASupsiteSAE305_FD_64526 | JGI IMG/M metagenome (GOLD analysis project Ga0074197, IMG submission 64526) | Bioremediated contaminated groundwater microbial communities from EPA Superfund site, New Mexico - SAE3-05 reassembly with SPADES | ecosystem: Environmental > Aquatic > Deep subsurface >...
GCGCGTCGAGGAGACCAAGGGCGGCGAGCTCGGCTGCGTAGAGAGTTTGGCTCGGGGTAGTGCCGCCGAGAACGACGGCAATCGCATACGGAGGGCAGCCTGAAGGGCCGAGCGCTCTGATGCGCGCGTCCAGTATTGCTTCAAGCCTGTCCTTTCTCAGAATCGCGGGGCTCTCCATTGTCAGGGAAGTGCGCGATGTGGAACCTCCGCCCTTCGCCACGAACACGAGTTTGAGCGCGTCCCCGCGTACCGAGCGGATCTGAATTCCCGCGGGGAGATTGTCCCTCGTATTGCGTTCCTCGGTCATGTTGAGAGGGCCCATCTGTGAGTTGCGCAATTTTTCCTGCGCGTAGGCTTCGGAAGCGCCCTGTGCCAGCAGCTCTTCCGGGTCGGCATCGCTCTCAATATCTATACGGTCTCCACGCCAGCCATACACGAGCGCTGTCCCCGTATCCTGGCAAAGCGGAAAAGTGCCTCTTGCCGCGATGAGCGCATTTTCAAGCAGGCTCGCCGCAACAAATCGCTCGCGCGGGCTCGAGGCAGGATCCTCAATGATTTCGGTGAATGTGGCATATTGAGCGTTCGGCATTGTGTAGGCGATTTTTGAAAAAGCAATTCGGGCACAGTCGCGCAATGCCTCAGCCCGAAGAATTATATGGCCTCCCTCTTCTCGGGGCCGCGAAAGATTGATCGGCTCAAAATCACTCTCTGAACCCCAATGGATCAGATTATCAAGACTGATATGCGCCATAGTATTTCCCCCTTAGGAGGCCGTAGGCTGATTGCGGGGCCTGTGCGCGATCCGCAGAGGCGCGCGCCCAATCGTAATCGCTTTGGCAGGGCATACCTCGTGACAGCAGAAGCAGGTAATGCAGAGCCTGTCATCGATGCGGATAATGTTCGACCTGTTTTTCTTGTCGAGTCTGAGAGCTTTGGCAGGGCATATCTCGACGCAGGCGCGGCAGCCGATGCATTTTTTGGTATGAAAAATGGGACGCAAGCGGATGAGCGAACCTGCAAAGGATCGGAGGGTATTCGGTAGTGTGCTGAGCCGATGCCCAAGCTCGCTGCTATAGGGAAGCTGTTCGAAACCTTCGTGCCCGATCTCCGCCTCCGAAAGGGGGTATGTCGCAGGCTCAGCGATAGTCGCGCTCCCCACAGTCCTCTGCATGCCATCGACAAGGTAGGGGATGCGTGCCGGATCATACCCCGCACACCGGGCCGCGACCCAGTCGAGCATTGCGACGCTCTGCGATGCGAGCACAATGCCGAGCGAATAGGGCGTGCCCGAGCCAGGCCCCTCGCCTTGCATGGCGATGATGCCATCCATAAAGGTAAAACAGTTCGGCACAGACAGGGCGAGATCGACAAGCATTTCGCCGAAATCGACAACGGCGGGATACTGCAGATGCAATGCGCTCTTTGCCGTTCCGGGAATAAGCCCAAAAAGATTTTTCATCGCGCCGGTATAGGTCATGAGACGGTGGTTTTTCAGTTTCGGCAGATTGATGATGATATCAGCCTGTTCGATCATCGTTGTCAAAGGAATGTTCCGGAGCTTCTTGCCGTTTGCGATGGGGTGAGGCGAAACTTCCCGAAACTCTGTCCATGTGCCTCCGTTGTGCTGGATAGCATCGTAAATGCCGGAAGTCTTCGCGGCGAGCACACTGGGCTGCCATCCGGGCGAATCGCCGACGAGCACACTCTTTGCCCCTCGCGATTTGACAAACCGGATAACGGCACCTACAAACGCGGGATTTGTCGTCACCGCTTTTGCGGCGGGCGAAGCATTCAGAATATTCGGTTTGATGAGAATAGTCGCGCCTTCTACGTCGGGAAAACCAGCAATCCCAGCCGCCTGGGCGATTATGGCGTCCAGTTCCCGGCTTTCATAGCTTTTGCACCGAAGCAGTGCAACATCGGCTCTTTTCGCGTCGCTCATGTAATGTCCTTAGGGCCTCAGTATAGATGATACATTGAGGCCCTATCAAGGCAAAGAGAATTGTAAGGAATGGTCGGGAAATTACCGATGGGACAGAAAGAACTGCTCTGGAGTAGAGTGAAGGTGATGGTGGGAGAAGGGCAGCTGAGCCTTAAGGAAGCAAGCATTACGCTGAACGTCAGCTATCGACAAGCCAAGCGGATCGTCTCGAGGTACAGAGAGCAGGGGGAGGCAGGACTGCTGCATGGGTTCCAAGGAAGGAGATCCAACCATTGTTTGGACAGCGTGCTGTGTGAGCGTGTGTTTGAGGCCTACCGGACGACGGACACGGCGATGCAGCTTCTGTAGGCATGGATCAGGAACCGACGATCGAAGAGCAGTTGAAGGGCATGACACCGAGAAGCCATTTTGAACGTGCCTGCGAGCGATTGGGGATTGAGGTGATCATCGCTTCCTCTAGCCCTTGGAGAGGGGACATTTCTATTTAGGTTTGACAGGCAAAGAAAATTGTACTTGCAAAATTGAATCAAATGCTCCTATAATGGAGCATATTTATAAGGAGAGGTAACGGGCAGAATGGGAATTCGGCTTGACCGGAACAACTGGGTGTACTATATCGGGCGAGGATCGAACCTGAGGGCGCTGCTGTTATCAATAGGCTGCATGCTCGTCCTGCTTGGTTCAAGCTTCAGACCCTCCCCCGGCCCCATGTCCGCCCGCGGGGGATCCGATATAAACGACCCTGCGGTGGCCGAAGAGATTGCAATGCCCGAACCCGAGGACAAGCTTGTCAAATATTCGGTGTATGAGGTCAAAAAAGGCGATACGCTTTCTGAAATTGCGGATGAGTTCGATGTATCCCTGGATACGCTCATCAGCATCAACGGATTTACTTCCGCAAAGTCCCTGAGGCCCAAGCAGTTGCTCAAAGTGCCCAATCAGTCCGGGATCATCTATGTCGCGTCGAAGGCATCGACGGTGCAGGAAATCGCTGATGCATACAATATCAGTGCCGACCGTATAGTCGACGCAAATGGACTGATGTCCGAAAACATTTCGTCCGGCAGGCCCCTTTTTTTGCCTGACGTTCGTCTCCCTGCCGCCAAGCTTCGGGAGATCGCCGGCACACTCTTCCAGTGGCCCGTGAGAGGACGCCTTACCTCTTGGTTTGGATGGCGCAAAGACCCTTTCACAGGGCGCCGTTCATTCCACAATGCCATCGATATCGCGGCACCCTATGGTTCGGCAATCGCCGCGCCCATGGATGGCCGCGTAATAGAAACAGGCTATTCGCCCATCCTCGGCAAATATGTGATGATGTCACATTCCGGCGGCTGGAAAACATTGTTCGGGCATATGTCCGAGATTTTGGTCAGGGAAGGTCAGTATGTCTCGCAGGGGCGAACTTTGGGCCGAATCGGGACTACCGGGTACAGTACGGGGCCGCACGTCCACTTTGAAGTGATCAAAAATGGGATTCTTGTCAATCCGCTGAACTATTTGCCTTGAAGCCCTGGCGGGCCTCTTATTTGACGCGTAAGGAAATATCTGCTACAGTTGTCGCATCATGAGAATTACGAAAGGCATAGCCGTTTCTCCTGGCGTATCGATCGCGCCAGCTTTCATATTCATAGATGACTCCGCCGAAATACCCCAGTACCACATCACCGTTGCGGACGTACAGAGCGAACTGGACCGTTTTCGTGAAGCTTCCCTGCTGGCGAAGAGAGAAATAGAGGCGCTGCGCGATCATGCGAAGAAAGAAGCCGGCGAAGAGCAGGCCGCCATCTTCGACGCACACCTCATGATGCTGGACGACCCTGAATTGCTTGATCAAATTGAATTTTCGCTCAATGATAACCTTTTCAATGTCGAATCGGCTATTCTTTCATTTGAAACCGAGATGGTCGACAAGCTTTCCTCGTCGCCCGATCCACTCATTCAGGAGCGCGTATCGGATGTGCACGATGTGTTCAGGCGTATACTCGGCCACCTCAGCAAAAAGGAAAGGATTTCCCTCTCCGATATCGAGACCGAGATCATTCTTGTCGCGAAAGACCTCCTGCCTTCGGACATGGTGAGTATGTCGCGCAGTATGGTGCGCGGAATTGTGACCGAAGCGGGCGGACGTACAAGCCATGCGGCGATTTTGGCGCGAGCTTTCGAAATTCCCGCGGTGCTCGGCGTCGGGCCTGACTTTGTCGATCAGGTTAAGCCGGGGCAGCCCGTGTACGTTGATGGCGAAAAGGGAATAGTCGCTGTCGATCCCGATGATGTTTTTATTCAGCGGGAAAAGGCGGCCCGCCTTGCCCGTGTCCAGCGCGAAAAAGAAAACAAGGGGCTCCGCGAGGTCTTTGCCCAGACCAAGGATGGTACGCGGATTTCGCTCGTGGCGAACATAGAGATGCCCGACGAGGTGACGAATGCCATCGAATACGGCGCGGAGGGAATCGGGCTCTTCAGGTCCGAATTTCTGTTCCTGGGCGGGCACGTTCCCGGCGAAGAGGAGCAGTGCAAGGAATACACCAGAGTGGTACAGACTATGCAAGGCAGACCGGTGACCATACGCACTCTCGATATCGGCGGCGACAAGGTGCTGCCGGAACTCGGCGCGATGGGCGAGAAAAACCCGCTCCTGGGCTGGAGGGCGATCCGGTTTTGTCTCGAAAAGACCGAACTGTTCAAGACCCAGCTCAGGGCGATCCTGCGCGCGTCGATCCATGGAAAAGTGAAAATCATGTTCCCCATGATAAGCACGATAGATGAGCTTATCCGAGCACAGGGCCTTCTTGCGGAGGCAAAATGGGAATGCAAAGCACATGGCCACAGCGTCGAGCCGAACATTGAAACCGGCATAATGATCGAGGTTCCATCCGCGGCGATCTGCGCCGACGTGCTCTCCCGGTCCTGCGATTTCTTTTCGATTGGGACGAATGATTTGAGCCAGTACACGCTCGCGGTGGACAGAGGCAACCAGAAGGTGGCATATCTCAACGAACCCTACAATATAGCGGTGCTGCGCCTTATAAGGATGACAATAGGGTATGGAGAACATGCCCATATAGATGTAAGCCTCTGCGGCGAAATGGCCGCAGATCCGGCAAGCGCGGTGCTGCTCGTAGGAATGGGCCTGCGAACCCTTTCGATGTCCGCCTCGGCAATACCAGCGATTAAGCGCGTGCTCATGTCCATAACCATCGAAGAAGCCTCAGCGCTTGCCCATCAGGCTCTTTCCATGCACACTTCATCGCAGATCAGCGCGCTCCTGACATCGAAGCTCAACCTATAGGAAATGTATGAATAAAAAGGAAGTAGCTCGGAAAATATCGCCGCCGGGAAGCGGTGCGGAGCGCCAGGCGGATATCGATATCTCCCCTGCAGTGCGCTATGAAAATCTGCCGCTGGTGGTCCTCGCGGGAAGACCGAATGTCGGCAAGTCCACTCTTTTTAACCGTCTTGTCGGAAAACGCCGGGCAATCACCGATCCAACGCCGGGTGTTACGCGCGACCCCATTGAAGAAGAGTGCGAATTATGGGGAACGGGCAGAAGGGTTCTGATGGCCGACACGGGTGGGTTCAGGCTTGAGCGCGAGGGGCTGGACGAGCTGGTCGTGGCCAGAACTCTTGCGTATATAGAGAGGGCGAGTCTTATTCTGTTCATGGTGGATGTGACCGAAATAACGCCGGAGGATGAAGAATTTGCGGCGTTTTTGCGGCCGTATGCGAAGAAATTGGTGCTGGTGGTGAACAAGGCGGACAGTCCCGAGCGCGATGCGCTCGTATGGGCACACGCGCGGTGGGGATTCGATCCGATACTCTTTGTTTCGGCGGAACACAATCGGAATATCGATGAGCTTGAGGATGCCATTGTGGCGCGGCTTGATTTTTCGCGCGTGCGCGAGGTGGAAATTGACAAAGCGGATATCCGCATCGCGATCATGGGCAAGCCGAATACCGGAAAATCGACCCTCCTCAATGCGCTTGTCGGCCACGAGCGGAGTATCGTCTCTTCCGAGCCGGGGACGACCCGTGATGTTGTTGAAGGCCGCTTTCTATATAAGGGCAGGGGCATTACTGTCCTCGATACGGCAGGAATCCGCAGAAAGAAAAAGGTCACCGACAATGTCGAATATTATTCGGTGACACGGTCGATCGCTGTGGTAAGCAGGGCCGATGTAGTGATTCTGTTGATCGATGCGGAAGAAGGGCTTTCGGAGCAGGACAAGAAGATTGCGGCCTTTGCCGTGGAGGCGGGCCGGCCGGTAGTGCTTGTCCTGAGCAAGTGGGATAAAATGCCAAACATGAAGAATGCGTTTGAAGCGGCCCGCGACCGCCTGCGCTTCTTTTTTGGACAGATGGCGTATGCGCCCGTCATTGCGATTTCGGCAAAGGGAGGGCAGGGGATCGACAAACTCATGTCGACGGTGGTGTCGCTCTATGGCAAGGCGAACAAGGTGATCGAGACATCGCGGCTCAATCAGGCGGTCGCGGCGTGGGTCGAGGAAAGTCCGCCGCCGGCCGGCCCGCGCACCCGCTTCAAACTGCGCTACGCCGTCCAGGCCTCCGTGAATCCCCAGCGCTTCATTTTTTTCGTCACGCGCCCGGAAGCGGTGGCGGAATCGTATCGCAGTTTTCTCAAGAACAAGATTCGCCTCGAGCTTGGCCTCGATGGTATTCCTGTCCAGCTTGAGCTGCGTGCTTCCCGAAAAGACAGGCTGCGGAGTTAAACCATGCCTTACCTGAGCATTGGGCAGTTGGAAAAACTTCTCTCGGTACCCGCGTCGACTTTGCGCTTCTGGGAGAAGTCGGTGCCTTTTCTGACCCCCCTGCGCACTAAATCCGGCCGCCGAACCTACTCGCTCTCTGAAGTTGCGCTGATAGCCCGCCTGAAGCATCTGGCGCTCGACAGAAAATTCGGTCTTCGCCGCGCGCAGCGCCTCCTGGAATTCGAGATGCTCTACGAAGATCAGGATTACAGAGCGAACATCAAGGCGCTTCGGGATGGAATCCTTCTTCTTATGATGGAAAGCGGGCAGTGGCAGCAGGCATATCGAGATTTTACAGTGAATGCAAAAAAATCGGGAAAGGAGTTATTCGATGGAGCAGAAGATCAAGCGTTTGATGGATTTCATTGATGCATCTCCTACGCCATTTCAGGCCGTCGATAGTCTGATCAGCATGCTGGGTGCGATGGGCGCACAGGGGCTCGATGAACGGCAGGTATGGCAGCTCGAGCCCGGTGTTGTCTATTATGTCAGCCGTGGTGGCAGTTCGCTGGTCGCTTTCAGAATGGGTTTAAAGGCCCCTGCGGAAGCAGGTTTTTTGCTCGCAGGAGCCCATACCGATAGTCCCGCGCTCAAGATTCGCCCAGAGAAAGAACTTCAATCCGAAGGCTATATGCGGCTTGCGCTTGAGCCTTACGGCTCGCCGATTCTGTCCGGCTGGCTGGACAGACCGCTCGGCGTTGCGGGGAACGTTGCAGTTCGTGAAAATGACGGAGTCCTTTTGAGGTTCTATATCAGCCATGAGCCATTTGCGGTCATCCCGAATCTTGCGATTCATCTGAACCGGGATATCAACAAGGGATTTGAATACAACCCGCATCAGCATATGCCCGCGCTCTTCGGGCTTGCCTCTTCCAAGAGCGAAGGGACAGACGCTTCGCTTGCGCCTGAAAAGTCTGCGGACACGCCGCCGGGTACTTCCGAAATCATCGCGCGCGTCGCTGCGGAGCTCGGCGTAGAGCCCGCGGCTATTGTTTCCACCGATCTTCGGCTTTTTGACATTGAACCTTCGCGGCTCATCGATGGATCCCTCATCAATGCGCCGCGGCTCGATGACCTTGCGGGTTGCGCCGCGGTGATGGAGGCTTTTGTTGGGGTTGAAGCCCAGGCGGCGACACAGGTGGCATGCTTTTTCGATGCTGAAGAGATTGGCTCGATGACGCTCGGAGGAGCCCAGTCTTCGTATCTTCGCGATATACTCGCAAGAATAACGCTTGCATCCCGAAACTCGGGCCAGGATTTCTACAGAGCCCTGTCCTGCTCTTCGTCTGTGTCGGTGGATGCATCGCAAGCCTGGCACCCCGGCTATCCTGACAAATTCGACGAGTTCTACACACCGGTGCTTGGCGGGGGGATCTCGGTAAAATCTAATGCCAACATGAATTATGCCACCGATTTCACTTCGATGCAGATTGCGGAGATCGCGGCGGCCAAAGCGAATCTCAATATTCAGCGCTATATGGCCCGGGCCGACATTCAGCCGGGGAAAACGATCGGGCCCATCACCGCAAGCCGTACGGGCATTCCCACTGTGGATATCGGTCATCCACTGCTCGCCATGCACGCGATCCGCGAAACAATCGCGGCCTCCGATCACCTGGATATGATTGCCTTTTTGCGCGCGTTTTATTCCTGAAAGAGCTGCGTTTTTCCCTATGAAGCCGGGGCCCTGTCGTCAGGCATCCGGTTTTCAGGAAACGGGCCGCCACGCGCAGAAGCCAGAACGCGGACTGCCATGCCACCTCTCTAATGCCAAAAAAAGGCCACCCTTTCGGGCGGCCTTTTTTCTTTACCTAAACACGTTACTTGGCAAGAGGCTGATAGGTCTTGTCCGGATCCCATGCACCCTCGCGAGCTTCACCCTTGATGCTCGGAATCTTGAGGATTTGCCCGGGGAATATCAGGTCGGGGTTCGACGGGTCTTTGAAGGTCGCCTTGTTCGCCTGATACAGGACTGGCCATTTGTACGGGTTGTTGTACACGAACGTATACTCCGCGATTCTCCACAGACAGTCTCTGCGCTGCGGGATAAGCCGCACTTTGTAGGTCGAGGGCAGCGGCGCGAACTCATTGATCTGCATCAGCGTCCAGTAGGACTGTGCTGCAAGGTCCTTCGCCCGGGTATAATCGAGGGCATTGTAAGCGGTCTTGGCATCTGCGAGAGCCTCGCCACCCTGTTTGAAGAGTTCGGGGTAGTTGTTGGCCGCATTCTTGGAGGCCGCCCAGTCATACCTGCTCTGAGCGTCCGCGATTGCTGTCTGCGCATATTTCATGTTCTGGGCAACGGCGGCCTGCGCTGCTTGCCTGGCTTTTTCGGCCCGATCGGCGGCGACTTTTGCCTCAAAGTCCGGGGACAATATCGAGAGAACCTCGTTTGCCAGCGTAGTCGCAGGAACATATTTCTCATTGCTGTAAGATATCTCTGCGGCGGACATCGAGGTTGAGGCATCCTTGTACTCATTTGGATACTCGGCCTTGATGTTGTTCTGGTCGGCCCAGGCCATGCGGTCGCGCGCCTTCGGCATAACTTCATCCGCCGCGGCCTTGTCTTGAGCGAGCTGAGCTACAGCCGCCTCGGCGGCCGCTCTTTCTCCATTCACCTTTGCCATGAAGTCGTCTGACAGAATACGGACGACGTCGTTCGCAAGAATCACCGTGGCGTCATACTCTTTCTGGCTGTAAGCCGAATCGGCAGCTTGCATAGAAGTGCTTGCATCGCGGTATTCATCGGAGTAGTCCGATGCAAGTTTAACCTGATCCGCCCACGCCATGCGGGAATGTGCCGCTCCGAGTGCATTCGCTGCCTTGCCTGCCTTCTCGATTTCAACCTGCATCGCCTTGGCGGCTCTGTCGCTCGCGACTTTTGTTTCAAAATCGGACGAAAGAGTCGAGAGAACTTCATTCGCAAGCTCTGTCGCAGGTGCGTATTTCTCATTATTGTAGGCTATTTCGGCGGCAGACATTGAGGTGAAGGCATCATTGTACTCGGTCGGGTAGTCGGCCTTGATGTTGTTCTGGTCGGCCCAGGCCATGCGGTCGCGCGCCTTCGGCATAACTTCGTCCGCCGCGGCCTTGTCCTGAGCAAGCTGTTCTTTCGCGGCGCGGTCTGCGGCAACCCGAGTCTGGAAATCATTGGAGAGAATGCCGGAGACTTCTTCAGCCTTCTGTTTGGAAAGCATGTAGTCTTCGTTGCCATAGGCTACATATGCGCCAACCATCGCAACACTTGCACCCTTGTATTCATCCGGATAGTCATTGCGGACCTGATTCTCATTGGCCCATGCCATTCTGGTCTCTGCATCGGCAATCGCAACATCGGCGGCCTGTTTGTTCGCCGCTTTCTGGCGAGCTTCCTCTTCGGCCTGGGCAGCCTTTGCCTTTGCGGCCTCCCTGGCGGCGAGCACTTGCTGCTGGAACTCATCGGAGAGGGTTGAGGATACTTCATCCGCGAGGGTCTTCGCGGGGACGTATTTCTCATTGTTGTAGGCTATTTCTGCACCGGCCATCGAGGTGGAGGCGTCTTTGTACTCTTTCGGATAATCCGATTGGATGTCTACCTGGTCCGCCCACGCCATGCGCGCCTTCGCATCCGCGATCGCAGCTTCGGCGGCGGCCTTATCCTTTGCAAGCTGCTCGAGGCGGGCCTTTTCCCGTATCTGGGCCTCCTGCTGCACAAAGTTGTCCGACAAACCAATGTAGTTGGATACTTCGTTAGTCTCGAACAGTGCATCGTTGTACAGCACTTCTTCCTTAAGGGCTTTGGCCTTATCGAGGTGTTCCGTGGCGGCCGTAAGATAGATGTTGTCCTCTAGCCCGAGCTCGGAAGCCCTGTCCTTCGCATCTGTAAGATTAGCTTCGGCCTTTGCAATGGCATCGGTGACTTCCTGTTGTTTAGCACCTGCGGCATCGCGCGCTGTCTCGAAGGCACTCGCTGCATCCCAGTATGAGGAATACGCTTTCACATAGCTGCCTTCCTGCATGCTTTGGTCGGCTTCTGCGAGGATATCCAAGGCCTGCTGGTATTCATCGGGGGCATTGACATCGGCCTTCACCTGCAGGGCTTCCGCCTGGGCACCTGAGGCCTTGTCTTTGCCTTCAAGCGCCTTGAGCTCCGCACCTTTGGTGACCACGAATGAATAATAGTTTTGGGCTTCTTTGAATGAGGCTGCCGAGGCGCTCATGTCGTCGAGCGTATCCTTCTGCCAAAGGTCTTGTGCTTCTTTGTACTTGTCTTCGCCCATCGTGAAATACATCTGAATGCTTTCATATTTGGAATAGCCGTTTGCTTCGATGTCTGCGCGGAGCACATTCACTTGGGCGGCCGCTGCAGCGGCGTCGAACGCCACGGCGGCGAGTTGGTACGATGTGATGGTCTGAGCGTAATTGGACGCTTCTTTAAATGCCGAGGCCTGCGAATAATACCGGAGTCCTGCGTCGTACTGCATCGGAGCCTGTGTCCGCGCGTCGGCATTGTCCGCTGCTGCTTGCATTTCATCCGCATGTTTTGCAGCCGCGTCGGCACGGATTGGCATGTCTTTCTGAATGAGCGCGTCCCACGTTGAGACGAGGTTCTCGAGTTCAGCTTTCAAAGGATATGCCTTTACGCCATCATACTGGGCAGGGGTCTCAACGAGATTGTTGTATGCTGCAGCGACAGCGTCGTGCTGGTTGCCCGCAGCGAGGAAACCATCGGGATCCACCGACTTCAAGTCGAAATCTGTCGCTTCAGTTTTTAGCGTATTGGCTTGCTGGAATAGATTCTGCAGCTCGTATTTCTCTACAGAAGGTGGCTGCGGTTGGGCTTGGGGCTGAGCCTCCTGCTGGCCGCCTTGAGTGACGGCTGGGGGAGTTTCTGTTCCCTGTGGTACCTGGCCAGTGTTGGTAGCACAGGATGCAAAAATCAGTGCTACTACCACCAGTACAGGGAGAAACCGTTTCACAAATTTCATCGCTACCCTCCTGGGATATTACAGTCTTTTGTTCAATGATATAACCATATCGCGATTGAGTAAACAAGAAAAACAAAATTTCTTTGTCTAAACTGCCTCCTCTCTCTATTCTTTTCTTTGAAGTTTCGAATATTATTTGCCTACATGTTAATTATAACACCTCGTGGTATGGATGACACATTTTTTCATGAAAAAGTGCGGAATAGATATTTTTTCGATCATATTATCGGCAGGAGTTGCATGCTTCATGAGCGGGGAAAGTGCCTTTGAAAAGCGCCATCGCAAGATGGTGGTGCCAAGGGGAATTGCGTTGTTCGGCGCGCTTTTATTCATCGCTTTTTTCGTTGCGGACCGTGAGCTTATTTCTCCTTCGTTTCCTAGAGATTTTGTGCGGATTTCTTCGAGGCTCGATGCCTGGGAAAATCGGCAGGAAGGGTTCAGGTTGGTGCTCGTTTCGAATGATGACAGGGCCCAGGGATTTCTCGAATGGGGAGCGCAGGGTCTCTACGGAAGAGTAGTGGAAGCGAAGGCAGACGGGAGTGCGCGCACATTTTTTCTGGGTGATGGGGGCATGAACGGGATCGAGCTGACCACCGCCATGAGACACGGTTCGATCGAGGTACATTACAGACCTCCTGTCCATCCCGACACCAAAGGCTCAGGCGGCCTGCAAGAAGCCACGGTTGCCGGGACGCGCCTGAAGGCGGCCGATGGGCTGCGGATCCTGGCTGCGCAGTACAAAAAGACACAAAAAGACGGGCGCGGCATTTCGCTCCGTCTTCAGTATCTTGGTGCAGGCCAGGCATCTCAGGCGCATACGTTCGATGAAGTGCTGCGGCGCGGGGAATCGCCCTACCAGATGGCCGCCTTCAGGCGCGCGCAGCAGGAAGAGGCTTCTCTCAATGTGTATCAGGCGCCGGCGGAATTGTCTCAGTCCCAGAGGACTGTCCAGCCGGAACAATCTCAGCGCTCTGTCCCACCGCTCGAATATGAAGAGATTGAATATCCTGTTTTTATTTCGGACGACTTTGTGAGTGTCGCGACCCAGCGTTATCTGTTCAACGGAGGAGCGCACGGGGCCGCCTCGACGGATTTCGACGTCATCGATCGAAAAACTGGAGTGCGGCTCGGGCTCAGCGATATTTTTGCGGGAGATGATTGGAAGGCGGGACTTGTTCCTCTCCTCAAGGCTGAGCTGGTGAGGCAGCACGGCTTTCAGAATGGACAAAATGAGGCCGGCGCAAACACCAGGGATTCAGGCGACCCCGCCCGCGCGGAGCTTAAGAATCAGGGCCAGGATGATCTCAGGACACTGGGCCTTTTCGAGCCTGACATATGGCCGTCCGAGGATGTCTTCGTCTGCGGGAGCGGCATTGGTTTTGAATATGATCGCTATCAGATCGCACCGTGGTATATGGGAGAGTTCATCCTCGTGCTGCCGTGGAGCGAGGTGAAGCCGTATCTCAGCCCGGCGCTTTTATCCGCCGGTCTTTTCCAGTGAACCCGGCGGGTCACGCCTTCGCGAGGCTCACCGTCCAGGTCTTTTCCCCGGCTTCCACCGAAATGCCCTTTGCCTGGTCGGACCACTCGATCTTCACCGCGAGCGTTTCCTCTGCGACGAGCTGACTGAATCGTTCGAGCGCGGCGTGAAGCTCCTCATCGCCGGATACTGTCAGCACGATCCGGTCAGTAACTTCAAAGCCTGCTTCTTTTCGGGCATTCTGAATGCCGCGGATGAGGTCGCGCACATAGCCCTCATGCAGGAGTTCCTCAGTGATGGTCGTGTCGAGCGCCACGGTGAGGGTGCCTTCGTTGAGCACTTTGAGGCCCTGTTTTTCTTCGCGCACAATTTCGACGCGGCTGGCGTCGAGGCTGATGGTCCGGCCTGAGCGAAGAGTAACCGGCGCTGTTGCACCGTTCAGAATGCGCACAATTTCCGCCCCGCTCATGTTGGCGATTTGCGTCGCCGCCTCTTTCATGTCCGGGCCAAGCTCTTTGCCGAGCACGCGGAAGTTCGCCTTTGCGTGATATTCTACGAGGTCCTCTTCTTTTTCGTGGATGATCACGGATTTGACATTGAGCTCTTCGCGGAGAATATCTTCCATGCGCGTCAGCACTTCCTGCTCTTCGGGCTGGCGGGTGATGAGCTGCACAGAAGAGAGCGGCTGGCGTATCTTGAGGTCGTTGGCAACACGGAGCGCGCGGCCCATCGAGACCGCCTGCCGGACGATGCGCATGTCCCGTTCAAGGTCGAGGTTCCGATACCGCACTTCCTCGGCCGGCCAGATGGCGAGGTGTATCGATTCCGGTTCGTCCTCGAGCTTGAGGTTCTGGTAGATGGTCTCCGTAACGAAGGGAATGACGGGGGCCATCACGAAAGTCAGGCGGCGCAGCACCCTGTACAGAGTTTTATACGCGCTTTTCTTGTCCGCGTCGTTTTCCGATTTCCAGAAGCGGCGGCGCGAACGGCGGATATACCAGTTGTTGAGACTGTCGACAAATTCGACCATCGGGCCTATCGCCGCCTGCAGGTCGTAGGCTTCCAGCCCCGCCGTGACGTCGGCGACCAGCTTCTCGCACACCGACAGTATCCACGTGTCGAGCGGATTTTCGACATCGCTGCAGTCGAAACCCTCCGCGACGAATCCATCGATGTTGGCATAGGTGACGAAAAAGCTGTAGGCGTTCCAGAGTGGGATGATGACGCTCTTGAGTACTTCCTTTACGCCCTCGTCCGAATAGCAGAGGTCTTCCGCCTTGGTGACGGCCGAATTCATGAGGAAGAGCCTCAGCGCGTCGGCTCCGAACTTGTCCATGACTTTGGAGGGATCGGTGTAGTTGCGCAGGCTCTTGGACATTTTCTTGCCGTCCTCGGCGAGGACAAGGCCATTGACGACACAGGCCTTGAAGGCTGGCTTGTCGAAGAGCGCCGCGGCGAGGACGGTCAGAGTGTAGAACCATCCACGCGTCTGATCGAGGCCTTCACAGATGAAATCCGCGGGGAATTTCGCCTCAAACTTTTCCTTGTTTTCGAAAGGATAGTGGTTCTGCGCATAGGGCATTGCGCCCGACTCGAACCAGCAGTCGAGGACTTCGGGAATACGGTGCATCGTGCCGCCACAGGAACAGGGAAGTGTAGTCTTGTCGATGTAGTGCTTGTGGAGGTCTTCCGGCACGTCTCCGCCGAGGTCGGCGAGCTCTTTGCGGGACCCAACGCAGACGGTCTTGCCGCAGGTGTCGCATTTCCAGATGGGGAGAGGATTTCCCCAGTAGCGGTTGCGGCTGATCGCCCAGTCGCGCGCATTTTCGAGCCACTTGCCGAAGCGGCCGTCGCGGATATGGGAAGGTACCCAGTAGACGCTCTTGTTGGCCCTGAGCATGGACCCTTTCACAGGTTCGATCTTTACGAACCAGCTTGAGATCGCGCGGTATATGAGGGGGCTGCCGCAGCGCCAGCAATGGGGGTACGCGTGCAGGATCTGGTCGCGCTTTACAAGTTTGCCTTCCTGCTTGAGGCGCTCCATGATCGCCTTGTCGCTGTCCTTGACAAAAATGCCTTTGTAATCGGGTACTTCGTCGGTGAATTTGCATTCGGCGTCTATGGGGCAAATTGTGGGGATGCCTGTGCCGCGCAGCACTTCGTAGTCGTCTTCGCCGAAGCCGGGCGCGGTGTGGACAATGCCGGAGCCGTCTTCGGTGGTGACATGGTCGCCGAGCACCGTCACGAAGGCTCCCTTTTCCGAAAGCGAAGCAAAGTAGGGGAACAGTGGCTCGTAACGGATTCCTGCGAGTTCGCGTCCCTTTTTCTTCCACGCCAGCTGCAGCGATTCCGGGTGTTTGTAGTAAGCGCTTAATCTTGATTCAGCGAGAATATAGCGTTCGTCGCCGTCTACGACGCAGACATAATCGATATCCGGTCCGAGGGCGAGCGCGAGGTTCGAGGGCAGCGTCCACGGCGTCGTGGTCCAGGCGACGAAGTAGGTGGAGCCGTCCGCGAGGCCAGCGAACGCGGGGTCAGTGTTTGAAGCTGGGAGGCTCGTTATTTTGAACCGCACCGTGATCGCGGGGTCGTGGACATCTTTGTAGCCGCCCAATGACAGCTCGTGATTCGACAAAACCGTGGAGCACCGCGGACAGTACGGAAGAATATAGTGCCCTTCGTAGATGAGCCCCTTGTCCCAGAGCGATTTGATGACCCACCAGATCGATTCCATGTAATCGGGGTCCATCGTCTTGTAGTCGTGGTCAAAATCGACCCACCGCCCGAGGCGTGTGACGATCTGGCGCCATTCCTTTACATAACGGAGCACCGAGGATCTGCAGGCCTCGTTGAATTCCGCGATACCGTAGCGCTCGATGTCGGTTTTGGAATTGAGGCCGAGTTCCTGTTCGATGAGGTTCTCGACAGGGAGTCCGTGGCAGTCCCAGCCAAAGCGCCGTTCGACGCGATAGCCGCGCATGGTTTTATATCGGGGGAAAATATCCTTGATCGTGCCCGGGACAAAATGGCCGAAGTGAGGAAGGCCTGTAGCGAAGGGAGGGCCGTCATAGAACACGAATTCCGGCGCACTTTCCCGCTGCGAAATGGATTTTTGAAATATCTTTCGCTCTTCCCAGAATTGAACGACCGATTCTTCCTGTTGAGGGAAGTTGACCTTGGGGTCAACGGGTTTGTACACGATATCCTCCTCGAGAGTTTGAGGAATAATGCTGTATGTTGCAAAAGGTTTCAATAGGTTGAGAGGCTGCGAGTCCAGTATGCGCTCAATTTCCAGAGAAAACCAGGTGGGGTCGTTGCGGAAAGCCATCTCCCTGTCGCTGTGATGTCGAGTCTGCCATCCAGAATGCCCTGGAACTGGGCCAGCGCGCTCGCCGACAGAATGCGCGCGTCATCGAACCAGAAAACAGGCATCGATACGCTCGTGAGCTCCGAGACCTTCCACGTTCCAAGCAGGAAAAGCTGCGCATTCATCGTCGCAGGGCCAAAGCTCGCCTGACCTTCCAGCCAGAGCGTGACATCCCCGGCGGCGAGGCTGCTGCCCAGCATGGTTATGGCATAGGCAGAGCTGCCGTCGGTGCGGACAGAAAGCTCGGTGTACGGCGTAAAAATGCCCGCATCGATCTGACCCTCGAATGACCCCGAGTACTCGTCCGCAGCCCCGGTCTGGCGACGCCGGCCGCCGCTCGCCGCGATCGCCGCCGTGTCGCCGAGAGCCGTCAGGTATCGGGCGCCTGCGGTGACTGTCGAGTCCCCGTCGATCGAGGCCACGGCTTCGAAGCGGCTTAAGGGGGAGGGGAAAAGAGCCAGACGAGCCGCGGGCAGGCCTTTGGACGCAGGGATGAGCGACGCGTAGTCCATCGTTTTGAAAATGTCGGAAGGGCGGAATGCCTTCCCGACCCCCCATTTCAGGGGGAACTTCCCCAGCTCAATCCTGAATCCCGTGTGTGCCAGCGTGCCGGAAAGCGCGGCGGCCAGCTCCTCTATCTCTATAGACGCGAGCGTATCGGGAGACGCGGCCCTCGAACTCCAGGCCGGCCAGCTCCAGCGCAACGTCTGGCCCGATGAGAAGACGGACCAGCGTCCCAGGCTGGCTAACCCCGTGGAAAAACTCACCGACGTGAGCGCGGTGACACGGAGCGGCCCTGTCTGCAGGCGCCCATTGAGCACAATTTCTTCGTCGAAACCGGCACTTGGGGTGGCGCTCAGCGCCGCAACACCCGTGGCGACCCCCGTCGTCGAGGTGAACACGAGGCTCGCGGACTGAGCCGAGGAACGGTACGGGCATAACATTACCCACGCACCCAAGGCTGCGGCCCCGAAAATGCGCATGAATGAAAGCGCGCGCGGACTGCGGGCTCGGCCGGTGTCCTCTCGGCAAGCGCCATGGCTGCTCTGATCCTTCCGGCCCCCGCTTGCCCGCAGCGGCACTTTCCGGCGTTGCTCCAAAACCTTCACTTTGTCAGCGCCTCCATCGAAAACATACTGTCAGTCAGCATAATGTCGAGCCTAACCGAGTCCATTGAAAACAGGGTTTTCGAATTTTTCTTGAGCGCGTCGACGATTTCGACAGTAGTGGGCAGAAGTCGCCCGCTGATGGGTTCGACATTCTTTATGTACATTGTTTTCATGAGGATGCCGCTGCGTGCGTACAGTTCGATTTTGAGAGGTATTTCCCGCGTATTGTCGACCCAGAGTATCCGTACCGGATAGGAGATATCGGTTCTCGATGAGCTGAGCTTGAGTACTTTGCAGGGCTGGCCGTCGAGCGTTTCCTCCCGCAGTATTTCCGCGCTGTAGAAATCTTTCAGGCTTTCTCCTTCCGCGACTTCCTCATAACTCAGGTTGGAACCCATCAGCCCCTGGCGCATGAGGCTGCCCGATATGCGGACAGTGTCTCTCTCCGACGGGAAGTACATCCAGATCGAGGAGCCGAGGCGCAGCATGCGAACTCCCCGGTCCTCAGGGTTGCTGAATTCTAGGAACACGCGGTCCTTACCCCGCGCATAGGCGGCGAATTGTTTCTTGAGCACGCGCGAACCCTGGGTGATCTCCATCATCCCGACGTAGGAGATGCTCGAGTACTGTTGGGCCGCGTCGATGGCGTCGAGGATCGCCTGCGCTTCCCGGGGAAACCCGCCGCCTGCGGCTGCCTGTGCCGAAACAGAGATGACGCCAGCCACGCACAGGATTGCGACGATCGCGGGGAAGCGTATTTTTGAACGGGATTTTTGAACTCTCATAGGTCTCCACCTTATTGAACTGCTTTGAGCGCATCGACAACTTTCATCCTCGAGGCACGCCATGAGGGCAAGAATGACATGAGGGCCGCCGCGACCGTGCAGAACAGAATCCCCGACAGCACTCCGGAGAGCGATATCGTCGGCCTTATGGTGTTGTCGATCGGCCAGGAAAAGCCCGCGAGCGCGCTGGAAAAATCGAATCCCTTGCGCGAGAAGGCCGCGTTGAAGGCAATTCCCGCCGCCGTACCGAGCACCGATCCGCCCAGGCCCAGCATTGTGCCTTCTATAAGGAAGGAAAGCACAATTTTCGCTGGCGGCATTCCCATGGCCATCAGAATGCCTGTTTCCCTTCGCCGCTCGAGCACGACCATCGTCATGATGTTCGCGATGATGAACGCTCCCAGGAGCGCGATGAAGAACCACATGCCTATATAGATCGCCTCTGCGAGCTGAATGACCTTCGGATATTCGCCGATCGCCGACCAGGGGAGGACCGAAAGATTCGCAGACTCTTCAGTACTCAGCGCGCCACTGATTTTTTTCTGCCACGCGTTCGCCTGTCGGTAGTCCGGCAGCATCACGAGAATCTGCTGCACCCCGCCCGGCATGGCGAGCATTGTTTGGGCGTCATCGAGGCGCATCTGAAACATCGAGCCATCGAGCGCGTTCGTTCCTGTCTGGAAAATGCCCGAAACCCTGAGCGATTTGAACCCGATGCCGCCATCGGATCGCGTGGCGACAGTTTTGAGCGTGTCGCCGACCTTGAGCTCGAGGTCCGCCGCGAGCCCGCTCCCTATAATTGCGGTACCCGGTTCATCGCAGTATGAACCGCCGGGCAGGATGTTTCTGTTCAGCATGAGAAGGGATTTTTCCTTTTCGGGATCGCCGGCTATGACGACCGCCGGCTTGGTGTAAGGTCCGGATGAGAGAAGTACGCCGAAGCGAATGCGGGGAGCGGCGAGCAGATGTTCTGCCTGGCTTGAGCCCGGGCTCAAGCCTTCTATTTTCTCGGCCAATGCGTCCGCGTCGGGAATGTATTCGTCCACGGGCATGAACCGCGAGCGCTCCCTGAAGGCCGCCGTCGTTATATGTATATGTCCCGTCTCGTTTTTGGCGTAGTTTCGTACCATCGAATCGAGAAACCCTTCAGTGAGTCCGTTGCCGGCCACCACCATCAAGGTCGCCAGAAAAGTTGAGAGTACCGCGAGCAGGCTCCTTCGCGTGTTGCGGAGGAGATTGCGCCAGGCAAATGAAATCAAGTTCATAGCCTTCCCTCCTTACACGAAGCGCAGGGCTTCGGTCACTTCAATGCTGCTCGCCTTGCGCGCCGGCATGAGGCTTGCCAGCCATGACACGAGCACGCCGAAGATAAACCCCTGCGCGAACGTGGCGGGGTTCCATTCGCCTCTGATGAAGAGATCCTTGGGCAAATTGCCAAGATCGAGATTCCCGAACATTCCACCAAAGGAAATGCCGCGGCTGGTAAGCCACCACACAAAGACCGCGCCCAGCAGTACGCCCCCCGTACTCCCTATGACGCCGACAAGAGTCCCTTCCAGCGAAAAGAGGCGCTTGATCTGCTTGGGTTCGAGCCCATAGGCGGCGAGGACGCCTATTTCCCTGATGCGCGAGTACATGCTCATGAGAATTGTGTTGAAGATGCCGACTGAGCTGATCAAAAGTACAATGACGATGATGATGTAGGCGAATTTCGATTTCATGTTCCGCATTGCGAGGTAGTCGCGCATGGCCTCTCCGATGCTGACCGCGGCGAGGTCATTGTTGTTCTTCTCAATGCGGGAAGCGGCCGAGTCCGCCTGTGCGACAAGCACGTCGAGCCTCGATGCGGGGGGTAGACGGATATCGATTTCGGTGACGGGCAGGGGAGCGTCGACCAGCGCTTCGGCATCCTGCGTCGTCATGTAGATGGCCTGCTGCGAAAGCGAATAGAGCGGCAAATCGGCGATGCCGCCGACTACCAGCTCGATTGCATTGAGGCTGCCATTGGGAAGCACGGCGGTGACCACAATACTGTCGCCCTCCTTGACATTCAAATCTCGCGCAAGGTCTGTGCCGACCACGGCTTTTGTCGTCACTCCCCATCCGCCGCCCACCACCTTCTGCGCGGTCTTGAAGACCTTCCTGTCCGTATCAGGCCGTACCACGAATGCCAGCGCCGGCGTCTCGTCCGCCCAGTTCGAAACCTGCACATAAAACCTCGTGCGTGGCGTCCATGTGCTGCCGACCGGCAACAGCGCGGCCAATCCACCCATTACGCCTTCGGGATCCTGAATGCCATATTCAAGAGGCTGGCTCGTCGCGTGCGCCTCATAGTCCTTCGATCTCACGCTTATTGAGCCGTTGTCGTAATCTATCGCGGTGTCGATCGTCACCCTGTCCATGCCCGCGAGCAGGGACTGAAACGTGATGAACACGGCTATCCCCACAGCCAGCACGACAGCGGTGATCGCGGTGCGCCTGCTGTGACGCGCTACATTTCGCAGCGCGATCTGAAAGAGCATCCTGTTGTCCGCTTTCATGGCGCGCGCCTCTCGTCGCTCTCGACTTGGCCGTCACACAGGGTGATGATGCGGTGCGCCAACTCCATGATGCGGGGATCGTGCGTCGAGAAGAGGAAGGTGGTATTCGTTTTCTTATTGATTTCGCCCATCAGTTCGATTATTTCGCCTGCGGCATGAGAGTCGAGGTTGGCAGTGGGCTCGTCGGCGAGGACGATACTCGGTTTTTTGACAAGGGCGCGCGCGATGGCGACGCGCTGCTCCTGACCACCCGAAAGCTCGGTGGGGTAGCGGTTTGCCTTATCCGCAAGTCCGACCATCGTTATTATGGCGCGGGCGCGTTCGTGTATCTGCGCCTTGTCGTGGTTTCCCTCGATGAGGAGCGGCAGTTCGACATTTTCAGTGACAGTGAGGACCGGAATCAAATTATAGGACTGGAAGACGAAGGAAACATGTGTGCGCCGATACGTCGCGAGCTCGGTTTTGTTCATCGATTTCATCCGTGCGCCTTTCCACGCAAGTTCCCCTTCTGTTGGTGAGTCAAGGCAGCCAATGATGTTGAGAAGCGTCGTCTTCCCCGAGCCCGAAGGACCGACCACCGCAGCGAATTCGCCTTGCCCGAAAGCCAGGGAAATGTGGTGAAGCGCCGTGACCTCAGCTTCTCCTTTTCCGTATATCTTTGTCACATTTTTCAATGTCAAAACTACTTCCGCCATAGAAGCCTCCTGTTATTTCCCGGATTTGAGTGCCGCGATCATCTGATCGAGTGTGTCGATGTAGTTTCCGAACGCTTCAGAGCCTTTTTCCGTAAGCACAACTTCAGTGAGTGGTTTCTTGCCGCGGAATTTCTTTTCTATCACGATATATTCCGAACGTTCGAGCACCGAGAGCTGCGACGAAAGGTTTCCTGCGGTCATGTCGAGCGTTTCCTTGAGCTGTGTGAACGAACATATATGCCTGGGTTGGGATGTGAGGCAGGCAAGAATGCGCAGCCGGGCCCGCTCATGAATGACTTTGTCGAGATCTGGCAGATTCATGATGCTCTCATCGCAAAGAGTCCGGCTACGCCGAGCGCGAAAAACGATCCGCCCCACACAAGTCCGCCCCATAGCCACGGCGACTCTTGAACAAAGAAAAGCGCTGTCGAGCCCAATATCAGAAGAGACCAGCCAAGCGCCCTGAATTCCGGCAACCGAATGCGCAAATCCAGCGCAAATACGCCAAACGAAATGAACATTGCCGAAAGGGGTATCGCGAGTGATCCAGGGCCGGCAGTCATAAAGAATGCGGAAGTCACGACGATCGAGACAATGGCGGCGATGATGACGGCGAGGGGACCCCTTCCATAGACAATGCGCAATACACTGAAAAGGGTTTTGTTTTTCCGCGCCATTATTTTGGAGATCAGCGTGATTTTGATTGTGCCGCCAATCGCAAGGAGAATAATGAATATCCAGAACATGAGGATCGCGGCATGAGTGGTGGCCGCGTCCCCGTTGCCGATCAATGCATGGCCTGCGACACAAAATGCCGTAATGACAATGCTGAATCCAAAGGAAAGCCAGATGATGGCTCTCCGGAAATCATGGTCGGAGAATAATTTTGAATCGCTTATGGCTGCATCGCGGATTTCTTTGAGTGTGGATTCGAATTCTTGTAATTTCTGATCAGATATGTTCATATGTTCCTCTTTCTCTATTACAAACTAGTTTGTAATACAAACTATAAACGTATTATAAAACCAAAAAATTCCGCCGTCAATCCTTTGCCCCTTGGGTTCTCGTCAAAAATAACAAGCTGTGGTATAATTTCAACAAATAATTAATTTCTGCCCTAAACCATGAGGCAGGTACGGATCGGATTCAGCAAGTGGAGGCAATGTCGGATGCGCACCGAAGGTGTGGATATAGATTTTCGATTTATCGAAGATGTTCAGAGCATAGAAAATATCCGGCGAATTGTGCTTCGTGTTTCAGAAGGCGACATCACCGTTATAAAATCTCATGATGTGTATCTTCGCTATTACATCGAGCTGGAAGGCGTTTCCGGCGAAATTGATGCCTGGTCGTGCAAGGTTCGCCGCGCCGAAAGTATCGCCATTCTCAATGTGATGGGGAATGATTTTGTGCGGATCAGCAAATGCAGTGTCTTTATTCCATCGTACATCTCCGATATCGAGGTGCATTCTTCAAGAGGTTCGATACAGATCCGCGATATGCCTTCAAATGTGCTCGCCATCACGGAACGGGGCAATATTGGCGTGACAGGCGCCAAATTCGTTGAAGCTTCAAGCGTAAGCGGATCCATTAACATTGAAGGCAGCGAAGGCTGCTCTGTGCGGAGCATCGATGGCGTGCTCAGGTGCAGCAGAATTTCCGGTTCGGCTCAAGTGGAAATACAGAACGGATCGGCATTCATCGATCAAGTCGAGAAAAATGTGGCGGCCGTCTCCGAACAGGGCAAAATAAACGTGCGCAGAGTCGGTGGACGAATCAGGCTCATCTCCAGCAAAGGCGATATCGAATTCGAGGTAAGCGGGCTCTTCGGCGGAGGAGAAATCCAGACATACTCGGGCGATATTTCGGTTCAGCTCGAGCACAGCAGCGTGGAATTCAGAGCTGAGACACTCTCCGGCCGCATTGATACCAGTCATTCGGTGAATACTGCGGGCATGGGACCGCAGCGCTGCGCATTCCGCACAGGCGATGGCGCCCGCCGGCTCTATGTGAAGAGCGTATTGGGCGACATCGAAGTAAATTGAATCGATGCGGATTTATTCGGTAAACAGCAATCGTATTTGATTCTTGTAGAGTTCGTTGATGGCGTGACGCTTCAGTTCCTGCTTTGCTGAGAGCTCGCGTCCAGCCTCGAAGGGCGTTGGCAAGAGGGCAAAGCGGAATATCCGCTCAAAGGGCTTGAAACCATTTTTCATGCTTACGAACGCATTGATTTCACTATCGATCAGCTCTTTTACCTCTGGCTGGTCAAGAAGCGACGTATAATCATTGAAAGGAATTTCGTTTTCCTCTGCCCACTGAATGAGCGTTTCCTGCTGCGGCACGATGAGGGCGGCCAGGTACTTCTGGTCCTGGCCGAGCACTACTGCCTGCTGAATGTATGTGCTCTCGCACAGCCGCTGTTCAATGGGTACGGGCTCGATGTTCTCGCCGCCGCGCAGCACGATGGTGTCTTTCACGCGTCCGACGATCTTGATTTCGCCATGAATGGTGAGCATGCCGAGGTCGCCCGTGTCAAGCCAGCCGTCATCGGAGAGTATTTTTGTGGTGAGGTCGGGACGCTTGTAATAGCCGAGCATGACCTGGGGGCCACGGACCTGAATCACACCTTTTTGTCCTGCGGGAAGCACGTTGCCGTGTTCATCGACGATACGGATTTCGGTGCCTCTGTGGATGGGGCCGACAGTGCCTGTCACCGGATGAGTTTTAAGTCTGACTCCGAGCACCGGCGCCGTTTCGGTGAGACCGTAGCCTTCAAGAATGAGGATGCCGAGCGCGTCGAAAAATTTGTCGACGGTGGGAGGAAGGGCTCCGCCTCCGGAAATACCTGCAATGAAGCGCGTGCCGAGCTTTACCTTGATCTTTTTGAACACAAGCACGTCGCCCAACGCGCGCAGAGGAGTCAAGAGCACAAAGGGAATAATTGCCATGCCGATGTCGAGAACACGAGAGCGCGAAGAAAATTTCGGCAGCCGGTCGAGCAGCATGTTTCTGAAATAGGCCTGTGCTTTCCCGATAGCGACGAACATCGAGAACATTGCTTTCTTGACGCCTCCGCTTTGTCGGATCGTTTTGTATACGCCGTCTTTAATCGATTCCCAGATTCGCGGAACAGAAGTAAACCACTGCGGCTGCACCGCCTGCATGTCCGCGAGCAAAATCGAGCCGACGGGTTTTGAATACGCGACCGTGGCTCCTGCCTGCAATATGATGTACTGAACGGCCCGCTCGAATGAGTGCCACACTGGAAGCACAGAAAGAAATACATCGCCACTTTTTACTCCAAGGAGAACTGGCAGATATTCGGTCTGATGCAGAAAGTTGCCGTGGCTGAGCATGACGCCTTTTGGATCTCCTGTCGTGCCGGAAGTGTAGATGATGGTCGCAATATCGTTGCGCGTGCCTTTTGCGGCTTCATTTTGAAAGAATTCAGGCTCTTTTTCGTGGAGCGCCTGCCCTTCTTTCATGATGTCAGAGAAAAACAGAACGCTTAAGCCTGCATTGCGTGCTTCTTCAGCCGCCGATTGTGGTGATTGTGGTGGCGGGTCGAAGAGGATGACGGTCTTCAGGTGTGCATAGGGCGCTTCCCTCAGCGACTGCGAAGTGAAGGGAATGCGGCCTGCCTTGATGTCGAGGATTTTTTGCAGCTGACGATCATTCTCGAGGATGACAATCGCGCATTCGCTCCAGCTTAAAATGTAGGCAATTTCCTGGGCGGTCGCGTCGCAGCCGCGCGGTACATCGGCGGCTCCGAGGCCCAGCATGGCGAGGTCTGCAATGAGCCATTCTTTCCTGTTGTCAGAAATGAACCCGATATTTTCGCCTCGCTTGATGCCGAATTTGTGCAGGCCGGAAGCGCAAATACCCACTTCCTGCAGCAGTGTGCCATAATCTGTCGGCTGGAATTTGCCCTGTGCATCTTTTGAAAGCTGTGCATTGGCCTTTGGTTGTTTTTGGGTGATTTCAATATACATCTGAGGAATGGTATTTGCCATTTGGCTAAGCCTCCTGTCGTATGAATTGACATAATTACTATAATTGTAAAATTGTGTATCGTCAAGCTAAGTAATGACATGTAGGAAGGGACGCTTCGCGCCTCATCCGCAGTAGGGGCACTCTATAGAAATCTGTCCTGAGGAACTTCGTCAAAATACTTTTTCAGAATGATCCGCATTTCATCGAGAGAAGGCGCGTTGATGAGCGAAAACTTGAGGTGGTGTCCAAAGGTCACGTTATCCGCGTAATACGAAAAAGATCGTCTGCAGGTTTCCTTCTGCCATTCCGGCGGAAGCAGGGTTTCGGCGAGGTCGATGTAGCGCAGTCCGATCGCAAAAAGATCGTGTTTTTGGGCGGACGCCACGGATATCCCGGCAAGTTCCTCGTGCAGCCGAAGGAAAAGCCAGGGTTCGCGCACCGCGGCCCGCCCGATCATCAGGCTGTGAATGTTCCCTGAAGCCAGAAGCGAACGACACTCTTCGGCCGTCGAAATATCCCCATTCGCGATGACGGGGATGAGGAGTTCTTTCGCGAGCGAAACTGCGAAACGATGGTCAGCCTTGCGCCGGAATTTCTGCGTGTCGAACCTCGCGTGGACGACGAGAAAATCGAGGCCGGCCTCCGCGAGCGATTTGGCCAGAAATATAGTGCCCTCTTCGCCCTTCGTGACGCTCAAACGGATTTTGGCGGAGAGCGGGCCTGCCCAGCTCTCACGCGCCGCCGCGACCATCTCTTTTGCCAGAGGGACATTGTCGAGAAGTGCGGCTCCTCTCCCCGAGCTTTTGATGTGTGGCGCCGAACAGCCCATATTGATGTCGATCCCCGCGGGACGCCGTTCGGCGGGGACTTTGGACATGGCGCGACATGCGGCGGCAAGCGAATCCGGACTGCGCGCGGTGAACTGTACCGACGTGCGCGGTGGACAGGGCGCAGGATCGAGGTATACCGATTCATTTCTTCCGCCGGAAAGAAAGGCTTCCGCGCTTGCCATTTCGGTCGTATACCAGTCTGCGTCCCCCATCTCATGCACGAAAGTCCGGAATGCCCTGTTCGTGATGCCGACCATCGGCGCCAAGAGCAGAGAATTGCGCGGAAAAGGAATCATAGTCTGGAAGGTACTCCAACGCGATAATTGTAGCAAGACAATGCCGCCCGTACCGAGTTGACTTCATGCCACGGAATAGTGTATAAATTTTCGGCGCGAGTTCCCTCATTCGGGCTTCGCACGGGAACGGATGTGCGGACAATACGAAGCCCACATAGCGATTTTGCGGAATCAGGAGGATTTTTGTGAGTGTACATATCAGGCTGAAAAGATTCGGCGCAAAAGCCAGGCCATACTATCGAATAGTCGTCATGGATTCCCGTTCTGCGCGCGATTCCAAGACAATTGATGAGCTGGGCTACTATCATCCGATCGAGACAGAGGACAAGCAGCTCAACATCAATGAAACCAAGGCCAGAGAGTGGCTTTCGAAGGGTGCTCTGCCCTCCGACACCGTCCGATCCCTTTTCAACAAGAAAGGGATACAGCTCGGCTAAGCCGGTTGGGATATTATGGAACGCGATCTCGTTGAATATATTGTCAAATCTCTTGTCGATAATCCCGATGCCGTCAACATCAAGGTGATTGAAGGTGAAAAGTCCACGATTCTTGAGCTGAGGGTCGCGGAGAATGATATCGGCAAGGTCATCGGCAAGAATGGCCGCATCGCGCGTGCGATCCGGACTATTTTGTCTGCTTCCGCTTCATCTCAGTCGAAACGCGTCATTCTGGAGATTCTGGACTGAAATTGGTCAGCCGCCATGAATGATACGCGGAAGCCAAATTATCTCGCCGTCGCAAGGCTCGGTTCTGTCAGAGGCCTGGAGGGCGAGCTTAGACTTGTAAGCTATTCCGGTGAATTTTCACACATCGCGCGTGCGGGCGAAATTCTTGTAGGCGGGCCGCTCGGACTGGAAGACGCCAGGCCGATGAAGATTCTGCATGTCTTGCAAGGCGGCTGGGGAGCCAGCATCGTTTTTGAGGGCTATGGGACGCCCGAAGAAGCGCGCCAGCTCGCGGGTCGGGAGGTCTTTCTGCCGCGCGAACAGGCTTGCCCCAAAAAACCGGGTGAATATTATGTTGCCGATTTGGTGGGCATGATCGTGACGGTGGGCGGGCTGCGCGTCGGGGTAATCGCTGCGGTGATCGGAGGGGGCGCCGACGACCTTCTGGAAGTGAGGCTAGACCGCGGGGGAGCGGCGCTTGTTCCTTTCCGCAAAGAGTTTGTCGGCAATGTTGATGAGGAGAAGGGTGAGCTTGAAATTGTGAGCTCATGGATTCTGGAATGAATATCAAGCTTCTTTCGCTCTTTCCCGAAATTCTCGAAGCCTATTTTTCAGCTTCGATCATGAAACGGGCGGTTGCGAAGGGGCTTGTTTCATACGAACTTGTCAACATTCGGGATTATGCCTATGACCGCCACCGCAAGTGCGATGACGAGGTGTTCGGCGGCGGCGCGGGTATGCTGATGAAACCTGAACCTCTGGACAGAGCGCTCGAGGCAGCGGGCTCTCCAGAGCTTCGGACAATCTATGTGACGCCTTCCGGCAGACTTTTCAACCAGGCGATGGCTGCCGATCTTGCGAGGGAAGAGAATCTCGTCATCCTTTGCGGACGCTACGAGGGAATCGATCAGCGCGTCATCGACACGAGAGTGACCGATGTGGTCTCCATCGGGGATTATGTGCTTTCTAGCGGCGAGGTCGCCGCGATGGTGCTGGTCGACGCGATATATCGCTTGGTGCCTGGCGTGATTTCGGGCGAATCGCTCTCGGAGGAGAGTTTTTCGTCGGGCCTGTTGGAGTATCCCCAGTATACAAGGCCTGAAGAATATGCTACGATGCACGTCCCGGAAGTGCTGGTAAGCGGCAATCACGCCACGATCGCGCGGTGGCGGCTCAAAGCGAGCCTCATCAAGACGCTGGCCTACAGGCCGGAACTTTTGCATACAATCGATCTGTCCGGAGAAGTCGGCAGGTTGCTCAAAGAAGTGATAGACGAAGGGGGAGAGAATGAACCTCGTACAGCAAATTCAGGCGGAACAGATGCGGACTGATCTGCCCGCATTCAGGGTTGGAGATACTGTCCGCGTCAGTTTTAAAATTGTTGAAGGTAAAACAGAGCGAATTCAGGTATATGAAGGACTCGTCATCACGACGAAGAATGCGGGGGCGGGCAAGACATTCACCGTGAGAAAAAACTCTTATGGCGTGGGCGTCGAGCGTGTCTTCCCCTATAATTCACCTCGTGTCGAAAAGGTCGAAATCGTGAAGACCGGCAAAGTCCGCCACGCCAAGCTCTACTATATCCGCACAAAGGTTGGCAAGAAATCGAAGGTCAAGACTCTGGTTGGCGGCCGCAAGAGCGATCAACGACAAGCATAACGGAGCTGCGGCGCGCTCCTGCCGCGTTTATACGTGTATAAAGCTGCCCGGGCGGATGTTTGGGCAGCTTTTTTATGGGTAATACGGAATTTTGAAGCACAGCCCCACCTTCTCTTGCGTACTATAAGTGGGAGCGCAAAAACAAGAATGTATGTAGCCCGGGGGAAATTGAAAAAATGTACTGCGCAGCGCGGCAGGGAAGGCGAAGATAAGGCCCTCCAATATCTTGCCGGGGCCGGCTGGTCTATTCTGTCCAGAAATTTTCGTGCAAGGCGTGGCGAAATCGATATTATTGCCGCGCGCGGCGGAATTTTAGCCTTCATCGAAGTCAAAACGGCGAATCGATATACACGGGAAGACCTTCAGCATGTCATCAATGCAAAAAAACGCCGGTCAATCATCGAAACTTCTAAACTATTTCTCACGATGAATCGAAAATATAATCAGTATCGCATTAGATACGATGTGATGTTGGTACAAGGGGATGCCTGCGTGAGGCATATGGAAGGCACATTTGCGGAACACGATGAAGCAGAGTAATATCTCGCGAGACATGCCAGGCTGGGCCGGCTCGACTCCCGATGATTTTCTTCTTTCGGATTATGATATCACCGAAGAAATGAAAGCCACGAGCTGGAAACGACTCTATGAACTCAAGCATAAACTTGTCGACGACCACTATCTGGACGGGGCGATTGCATCGATTGCCGAAATGCTGTCAAATACAGTGAAGGGCAAATCGCGATGAGCAACGAACCGAACAATAATCCATCGAAACACGGAAACGGAAAATTCCGCAACCACAATTTTCGCAGGCGCAAGCCGGCCCGGTCGGCCATACAGCAGGAGGCGAATGCATCATCACAGAAGCCTCAGGCTGAACGCGCGACGCAAGAGCTCAAGATCTGCGCGGTGTGTGGCAAGCCTATCTTCGATCTGACGGGAGCGATTGCGTCGAGAGAAGACGGCGAGCCGATTCATTTTGATTGTGCCCTGGAACTCCTGTCCAAGGAAGAAAAGCTCACGCCGGACGAAAAGCTCATGTACATAGGAAGCGGGCTTTTCGGAGTATGCGCACAATCCGCAGCGGGCAAGTTGGAAATACGGCGAAAAATCCGCTGGGAGGCGGCCGGGACGATTCAACCCTGGCGTAAACCGATGATGTCTTCGCCCAGTCTGCCGTAAGCGGGACAGCCCCACCGTCGCCGCAAGTTCCATGAATCGCGGCGCGCTTATATGCCGCGGCGCGGTTGTATAACATCAAAGCCGCAATAGGGAATGAGTGTCGTGGGAATTCGGACCGAACCATCGGCCCGCTGGAAATTCTCGAGTATTGAAATAATCGCGCGTGAACAAGCCACGGCGGTGCCGTTCAGCATGTGCACAAAGCGGTTTTTTCCCTCTTCATCCCTGTAGCGCACATTGAGCCTGCGAGCCTGATAGTCGGTGCAATTTGAAGTTGAGGTGATTTCTCCCCATTCGCCGCTGTTGCGCCCGGGCATCCACGCTTCCAGGTCCCACTTGCGATAGGCGGGAGCCCCGAGATCGCCCGTGCACGTATCGACGACCCGGAAAGGAATATCGAGGCTCGAAAAAATCTCTTCCTCGATTGCGCGGAGCTCCTCGTGGATTTGACCGGAGTCCTCCGGCAGGCAGTACACGAACATCTCGACTTTCGTAAACTGATGCACGCGGTAGAGGCCCTTTGAGAATTGGCCCGCCGCCCCGGCTTCTCTCCTGAAGCAGTGGGATACGCCCGCAAAGCGGATGGGCAGCTGCTCGTTTTCAAGGACCGCGCCGCTGTGGTATCCGCCGAGCGTGATCTCCGCCGTGCCGATGAGACAGGTCCCTTCACCTTCCAGCGTGTAGACGTTCGATTCCGCCCCCCGTGGGTTGAAGCCGATGCCTTCCAGAATTTCGGTCTTTGCGACATCCGGCGTGGTCATCAGCGTGAAACCATGCTTTGAAAGAATATCCAGGGCATAGCGCACGAGCGCGAGCTCGAGGATGACACCTTCATTTTTTAAGTAATAGAATTTCGTCCCCGAAACTTTCGTCGCCGTGTCAAAGTCTATGATGTCGAGACTCTGGCCGAGCTCGACGTGGTCCTTCGGAGGAAAATCAAAGCTTGTCGGGACGCCGACGCGTTTTACTTCAAGGTTGTCCTTGTCCTCTTTTCCACGGGGCGCCATGGGATGGGCCATGTTCGGAATTTTGGCCATTTCAGCGGCAAATGACGTTTCGACTTCCTGAAGTTCCGATTCGAGGCGGGCGATCGTCTCTTTGAGCCGTTTGCCCTCTTCGATGCGACGTGCGCGATCTTCCGCGGACAAGGGAGATTTCATCGCCTGCGCATTCTCGTTCCTGAGACGCCTGGCGTCCTCAAGTTCGCGAAGCGTGCCATTGCGCTTGTCGTAGAGTGAGACCACCAGATCGGCATCCGCGTTCATATAGCGATCGCGAATATTTTGCCGGACCGCATCCAGATTATCTTTGATAAAACGTATGTCGAGCATGGCTAGATAGTATCGGCACGCGCGTACTCGCGCAAGCGGGAGTTGAACCGTTAGCCTCAAACAGGCTACCATTCATCCGTGATGGAACGAATACAACAGATGCGATCCCGCATCGCTGAAATAGAGGAACTCATTTCGAAAGCGGATATTCTTCGCGACCAACAGAAATACCGCACTCTGATGAAAGAGCGTGCGCGCCTTTCCGAAGTCATCGAGACATTCGACGAAACGCAGAGGATTGCCTTTTCAATTCACGAGACCGAAGCGCTCGTGGAAGACGGGCAGGATGATGAATTGAAAGAACTTGCCGAACAGGAGCTGCTGCAGCTTCGGAGCCGCTCCCTCGTGCTTGAGGAAAGACTGAAGTCACTCCTTATGCCGCGCGATCCGTTCGCCGATAAAGCGGTCATCATGGAGATACGCGCGGGCACGGGTGGGGAGGAGGCGGCGCTGTTTGCTGCCGACCTTTACCGTATGTACACCCGGTACGCGGATGGTCACGGATGGAATCTCGAAGTCATGAACATGAACGAGACTGAGCTCGGCGGCATAAAAGAGATCATTTTTTCGATTTCGGGCGGTGCCGCGTATGAAAGACTCCGCTATGAATCCGGCGTTCATCGGGTGCAGCGTGTGCCCGCGACCGAAAACTCGGGCAGAATTCACACGAGCGCGGTGACGGTCGCCGTGTTGCCCGAAATGGAAGAGACGGAGATCGAGATAAAGCCCGAGGATCTGCGCATAGATGTCATGCGTTCCTCCGGACCGGGCGGACAGAGCGTCAACACGACGGATTCCGCGGTGCGCATCACGCACCTTCCCACCGGCATCGTGGTGCACTGTCAGGACGAAAAGAGCCAGATCAAGAACAAGGCCAAGGCCATGCGCATTCTCCGCGCGAGGCTCTTCGAGATCGAGGACGAGAAACGTCAGGCCGAGCGCTCCGCCGAGAGGCGCAGTCAGGTGGGGACAGGGGACCGCTCCGAGCGCATACGGACTTACAATTTTCCGCAGAACCGCCTCACGGATCACCGGATCGACCTGACGCTCTATAAACTCGATCTCATCATGGAGGGCGAGCTCGATGAATTGCTCGAAGCGCTGGTGGCGTGGGGCAAACAGCAGACCTTCGAATCAGGCGGGCGCGAAATGGCATGACCTACAGAGATATGCTTCTCGAGGCGGCACACTCTTTCTCTTCAAGCGAAACACCCTTCCTCGACGCGGTTCTGCTGCTGTGCTGCAGCCTGGACCTTCCCAAGGAGAAGGTGCTGGCGATGCTTCCGGATCGGGTGGAGAATGTGCCGACTTCTTTTCATGAGATGGTCGAGCGGCGGGGGGGCGGGGGAAGCGGTGGGCCCAACCCGGGGGTCACCGAGGTTTTTTGGCGCCAAGTTCTGGGGAACACCAACGGGGTCTCTGCGCGAGCGG
>Ga0074197_1000825_pt1 | contig 33038 bp, 26 predicted proteins | sample EPASupsiteSAE305_FD_64526 | JGI IMG/M metagenome (GOLD analysis project Ga0074197, IMG submission 64526) | Bioremediated contaminated groundwater microbial communities from EPA Superfund site, New Mexico - SAE3-05 reassembly with SPADES | ecosystem: Environmental > Aquatic > Deep subsurface >...
TTTGGGACCATCTCCATTCGTGAAGTGGTACGTTTTTTAGTCCAGCTAAAAGTACAAGGGCATGAGACAGAACCGTTCTTTAGGCAGCTTATATTTAGAGAGTTTTATGCCTATTTGCTCTACCACTTTCCAAAGCTTGCCTGGGAGAATTACAAATACAACCCGCCAACTTCAAGCGACACAGAAGCCTATGAGCGCTTCATCAACGCACAAACGGGCTACCCACTTGTCGATGCTGCGATGATGGAGCTTTTAACAACGGGTGTGATACACAACCGTGCGCGTATGGTGGTAGGTTCATTTTTTACAAAACACCTGATGCTTCCATGGCAACAAGGTGAGGCATTTTTTGCAAAACACCTTTTAGATTATGATGCGAGTACGAATATACTTTCATGGCAATGGTGTGCAGGTACGGGCATAGACCCACAGCCTTATTTTAGGATTTTCAACCCCTACTCTCAGTCGTTGAAGTTTGACAAAGAGGCGCGCTACATCAAACGCTTTTTGCCACAGCTTGAACATGTGCCTTCATCGTTACTGCATAAAGAAGCGTATCTCATGGCACAGGACATCACTGGTTATCCAAAGCCTATCATTGGGCATGAAAGCGCACGAAAACGTTTTTTAAGTAATTTTTCTTAATCCATTACTTACCAAAAGTATCGTAAGGGAAAATAAAGTTTTTAAACGTTATTATTTTAAAAATTTAAAGGAGCATACACAATGCAAAATGACTTTTCAAAAGCGATGGATTTTAGACATGCGTGTAAAGTATTTGACGAAACAAAAAAAATCAGCGATGAGCAAATCAATTTTATTTTAGAAGCAGGTCATAAATCGCCCTCTTCATTTGGCATGGAGCCATGGAAATTTTTAGTCATTACCAATGAAGAGCTCAAAGCCAAACTTCGCCCTGCATGTTGGGACCAGCCACAAGTGACTACATGCTCACACCTTGTCATCATTTTAGCGGCGATTGACGCGGTGAAAGTAGAGAGTGGCATACCAGCACTTCGTTTTGGAAGACGTGAAATGCCACAAGAGAAAAAAGACTTTTATTTGGGTCTTTATGCAGGTCACCTCAAAGAAACCCTAAGCTCAGATAAAAACATTCTTGCTTGGACAGCAAAACAGACTTACATCGCAGCGGGCAATATGATGACAGCTGCAGCGTACATTGGTATTGACTCATGCCCAATTGAAGGCTTTGAGAAAGAAAAAGTAGAAGAAATTTTAGGACTTGATACAAGCAAATATCAGCTTGCTCTGGTACTTCCATTTGGTTACCGCATCAATCCACAATCTAAACAACTTCGTGTTCCATTTAACGAAGCAGTTGAATTTATCAAGTAAGCCACTTAAAGAGCCTAAATCTTAGGCTCTTCCTCCCCTTTTTGCCTCACATTTCATTTTGAAATATTTTTATGACCTCGTTTGAAAACATCGTACTATTATCGTATGAAAATAACCATGCAAGACAAACTTTCCATCTTAGCAGGCAGTGCCAAGTACGATGTTTCCTGCTCATCCAGTGGCAGTGATAACAACTACAAAACGGGCGAACTTGGCTGTACCCATAACAGTGGCATTTGCCACAGTTTTACCAGTGATGGACGCTGTGTATCGCTTCTTAAAGTCTTACTTTCCAACGTCTGTATCTATGACTGTGCTTACTGCATCAACCGTGTGAGCAATGACATTCCACGTTCTGCATTTACGCCTCGTGAGCTTGCCGACTTAACCATCAATTTTTACAAGCGTAACTACATCGAAGGACTGTTTTTAAGCTCTGGCATCATCAAAAATGAAGACCATACGATGAGTTTACTGCTTCAAACTCTGCGCATTTTGCGTCATGAATACCGCTTTAACGGATACATTCATGTAAAACTCATCCCTGGGACATCCAAGGAACTCATCGAAGAGGCAACGCTTTTGGCACATCGTGTGAGCTCTAACATCGAGCTTCCAAGTTCTAAAAGTCTTGCCCTACTTGCACCCGATAAAACAAAAGAAAAGCTCCTTTCACCACTTAAACACGCGCGTGACATCACGATGCAAAGAAATGCTAAGCCTATCTCTATGAGTACACAGATGATTATCGGTGCTACAGGAGAGAGTGACTTTGAGATCCTCAAACTCTCTTCGTCGCTTTATCAAAAAGCACTGCTAAAGCGAGTCTACTACTCCGCATACATCGCAGTGAACAACCACAAGCATCTGCCTGTACCTGAGCTTTCAAAACCGCCACTTCTTCGTGAACACAGGCTTTATCAGGCTGATTGGTTGTTGCGTTTTTATGGCTTCAGTTACGATGAGATACTCAGTGAAAACCAAAATCTTGACATACAGTTTGACCCAAAAACTTTTTGGGCACTCTCAAACCTTCATCACTTTCCTATCGATGTGAACAAGGCACCACAAGAAATACTTGTGCGCATCCCAGGCATTGGTATCAGAGGCGCTTTGAAGATTTTACAAGCAAGGCACTTTAAACAGCTGAACTTTGAAGACCTTGTTAAGCTTAAAATCTCACTCAAGAAAGCGCGTTATTTCATCATTGCGGGTAAAGATTTTCACAGAAGCACAAGCCTTTATGAAGAGAAGATCAAACTAGCCCTCATTCATCAAGGCGCAAACATCATTCAACCCACTTTGTTCGACACGTCCATCTACACGGGAGAGCTGTGATGGTTTTACTCTATGATGGTAGCTTTGAGGGATTTTTGAGCTTGGTTTATGAAGTGTACTATGAAAAACTAAGTGTCGATGCCATTGTTAAAGAGCTACCAAAAACACTTCTCTTTGAGCGCTTCCACGAAGTTTTTACTGATGAAACAAATGCACGTAAAGTGCTTGAAGCCATCACAAAGCACTTTACAAAAGAGCAGCAACGCACTATTTGCAATATCTTTTTGTGCGACAGCAGAGAACATGAGTTAGCACTGTTAGAGTACATACGCATTGGGTTTAAAAACCCTAAAGAGCTTCGCAACATCAACAATGCAAATCTTTTTTATATCCAAAACCTTGAAAAAGAGCTTTTGAGTTTGGTACATAAGATGTACGGTTTTACACGGTTTGAGGAACTAGAAGATGGTACACTCTATGCAAAGATAGAGACCAAATTTAACATTGTGCCTTTTTTAGGGGATCACTTTGCTAAACGCTTGGGTAACATCCCGTTTATCATTCATGATGTTAAGCGCTCACTCGCTTTTATCAAAAATGATGACATGCGAGAAATTCGCTCTATCGCCTCGTTTGATGTACCAACCTATTCTGATGATGAGGAAAAATTTAAAGCGCTATGGAAAACCTTTTTTAAATCAGCAGCCATTGAGAGCAGATACAATCCAAAGCTTCAAAAAAGCTGGGTTCCTCTTTTGTATCGTACGTATATGAGTGAATTTGAATGAGTTTACTTTTGTAGGATTAGGCAATTATATGGATTATGAACTTCATTGCTGTGATTCATTTCATGACATCACTTATTTTAAAGAAATGTTATTTCTGAAACAATGCGATATATACGCTAAAAACATTATTATCGATATTTTAAGAGCTTTTTAACACAGCATAACGGCGACATCTATAGACACCACCGTTACAGTGTGTGTATGAAACTTAGGCGTTCAAAACAAGCTTACCTTGTGCGTGTGCATTTAATATCTCTTGAGCATGAAACTCAACGATATTAACATATCTAGGTGTTTGTCCATTAAAAATAAAATTAACACCAAAACACCAAACAGAAAGAAGACAAAAAGCAAAAAGTTTAAATTTCATTTCTTATCCTTATTTGAATTATCACAAAAATTATAATAAATCAAAGGTTCTTGAAAGAGTCTTTTTTGCATACAAAGAGACTTTTTTGTATTTTTTTCAAATAATTTTGTAGTAATAGGCAAAAGTTGTATATAAAATATACATTACCTGTGTGTAGAACTGAAGAAATACAACAATGAGGTTAGGAGTACAAACTCCTCCTAGCCTCATTAATTAGTTTTAGAACAATACGGATCATCCACATCGATAATAATCAAATGCCCTATTGTAATCGCATTTAGTATATCAATTTATAGTTCTTTAGCGTGCCTTTCAAACACCTCTTTATCCCAACCACCACCAAGTGCTTTGTAGAGAGAAACTCCAGAACTAAGCAGTGCTTGTTTAGTTTGAGAGGTTGCTAGCTTTGCAGAAAGAAGATTTCGTTTTGCATCTAAAAGGCTTAGGTAATCACCATACCCACTCTCATACTGTTTTTTAGCCAATGTATAAACTTGCTCTATGTTCTTCTCATAAGCAAGTTGATGTTCAAGCTTTTGAGTCAATGTATGACGTTTGTTTAAAGCATCATAGGTCTCTTGAAATGCTTGTTGAACACTCTTTGCATAATTGATTTCAGCTAACTCTTTATTGGCTTTTGCACTCTCCACGTTTGCACTCGTTTTACCCATGTTAAACAGTGGTGACGCTAGACTTCCACCAAAGCTATTCATGGCGGATTGTGACTTCATAAGATTGGAAAGCTGAGTACTTTCAAATCCAAGTGCACCTGAGAGACTAATACTTGGAAAGTATGCTGCGCGTGCTACACCGATGTTAGCATTGGCTGCTTTGAGACTCTCTTCTGCTTGTTTAATGTCGGGACGTTTAGATAGAAGCTCTGATGGCAAATTTGTAGGTACAGTGACATCGTTTGGCAATGTACGTGGTAAACTCTCTTTACTAAAAGCGGCAATTGCTTCAGGCAATTTACCCACTAAAACAGCAAGCGCACTTTGTTGTAAAGCGATAGACTGCTCTAACGCATCTTTGGTGATTTGAGCACTACTGAGTTCCGCTCTTTCTGAAAGAAGCGTTGTTTTAGCGATAGCACCAAGAGTATACTTAGCTTCATTGCGTTTAAGCCCCTCTTCTCTCGCCTTTATCGTCTCATTGGTAATGTCAAGCTGCTCATACAAACTAATGAGGGTAAAGTAACTCTCAGCCACACTTGCAACTAGTGAAATTTTTACAGTATCTTTTGCTGCATAGGTTGCGATCAAAGATGCCCTAGATGAGGCCTCTGCTTCTTTGTATTTACCCCATAGGTCTAGCTCATAACTAAGAACGGCACTTAAAGAAAAGTCATTGTACGTGTTATGGGCTTGTGAATTAAACGTATCGGCACTGCTTCTGATTCTCTGACCTGAGCCTTGCACATCAAGACTTGGGTAACGATTGGACGTGCTGCTTGAAAGTGTCGCACGTGCCAACGAGATGTTTGCCATAGCTGATTGCAGATCATAGTTATTGGCCAATGCTTCTTCTATCAAAGAAGAGAGTTTTGTATCACCGTAATTATTCCACCATGCCGCATCCACATAGCTTGTTTCACTCTTAACATCAGAGCGATATGTCTGTGGAAACTGTGTTGTAGGGATATTCAGCTCGGGAGAGAGTGAACATCCAGCGAAAATAAATGCTGATAATGAGAGGGCATAGATATTACGCATCATGACGCTCTCCTTTTTTACTAAATTTTGCATTAAGTTGTGCTAACCAATTGTAAAAGAGTGGAATAAAGAAGATCGCAATGGTCGTTGCGGCAATCATACCACCAATAACGCCTGTACCAATTGCATGACGACTTCCTGCACCCGCACCAGAGCTAAGTGCTAGTGGTAAAACACCAATGGTAAAGGCTAAAGAGGTCATAACAATCGGACGGAAACGAAGACGTGCCGCTTCGAGTGTTGCATCAAAGATGGACTTACCCTTCTCTTGCGCTTGCATCGCAAATTCAACGATCAAGATGGCATTCTTTGCAGAAAGACCAATGAGTACCAACAGACCAATTTGGAAGTAGATATCATTGCTCAGTCCTCTTAGATACACCGCCATAATCGCTCCAAAGACTGCAAATGGAACCGCTGTTACAACAGCCAGTGGCATGAGCCATCTTTCATACTGCGCCGCCAAAATCAAGAAGATAAAGACAATACCAAAGATAAAAGCTTGTGAGCCACTTCCACTCATCTCTTTTTCTTGAAACGATGTTCCTGCCCAACCAGTCGCATAGCCTTCTGGAGCAACTTCTTTTACAACTTCTTCGATAGCTTTTAGTGCATCACCCGATGTATACCCAGGAGCAGGTTCACCTTCAATTTTAGCAGCTGTAAAGACGTTAAAACGCTCTAAAACATCTGCACCTACTGTGCGCTCATAGCTAATAAGAGAACTCAGCGGTACCAACTTTCCTGAACTTGATTTCACAAAAACATTTTTCAAATCTTCAGGTTTTTCTCTATAATCCGTTTCAGACTGAACATTGACTTGATAGGTTCTTCCAAAAAGGTTGAAGTCATTAACATAGTATGCGCCAAATGTTGACTGCATGGTTGTAAATGCATCTTTAATAGAAACGCCTAAAGCTTTTGCTTTTTCACGATCCAGTGTTACCCTGTATTGAGGGATGTTCATATTGAGCGAGTTTCGCACCATCATCAGTTCTGGTCGCTGACTTGCTTTTTCGACAATTTTATTGGCGATATTGCCTAACTCTTGTAAGCTACCACCTGTTCTATCTTGGAGATACATTTCAAAACCACCTGAGATACTAAGCCCCATAATAGGCGGTGGGTTGAGTGCAAAAATCGTAGCATCAGGGATACCAAACAACGCACCATTTAGCGCACCACTAAGTGCCTCTGAGTGTTGTTGTGGTCCTTTTCGCTCACTCCAATCTTTAAGCGATAAAAATGTGGTTGCTGCGTTAGTCTTTGCTGCGCCGCTTAAAAGATCAAAACCAGAAATAGCGATGTTATATTCGATGTCTGGCATAGTATTGGTAATGTTGCTGACTTGTGCACTCACTGCTTCTGTACGATTCAGTGATGATGCAGGAGGTAAAGAAGTTACCGCAATCAAAAAGCCTTTATCTTCCATTGGGACAAGCGCATTTGGAACCTTTTGGAAAAGTTGATAGGTCATACCCATCAGTGCTGCAAATACAATGATGCTAATGACTCCATGACGCACAACCAAACTTACACCATTTGTGAACCAATTGGTTGAGGCATCAAAGAACTCATTGAACTTTTTGACAAACCAAAACGGTTTTGGTTCTTTCTTTTTGAGGAAAATAGCACAGAGTGCTGGTGTTAGTGTCAATGCCACCATACCTGAAATCACCACTGAGATAACAATGGTAATGGCAAATTGCTGGTACATCGCACCTGTAAATCCACCCATAAATGAAACAGGAATAAACACGGCACATAACACTAAGACAATTGCTACAACAGGACCTGTAACCTCTTTCATGGCTTGGATGGTTGCATCTTTAACGGAGATATCTTTTTTAGAGTGAAGAATACGCTCTACGTTTTCAATAACGATAATAGCATCATCCACAACGATACCAATAGCAAGGACAAGACCAAACAAGGTTAAAAGGTTGATCGAATAACCCAGTGCATACATCCCAGCAAACGTTCCGATGATAGAAACGGGAATTGCAAGAACAGGAATGATCGTCGCTCTAATATTTTGCAAGAACAAGTAAACAATCGCAATAACTAATAATAGTGCTTCGATAAACGTCTTGATAACTTCATTGACAGAAATTTGGATAAACGTCGTTGTATCGTAAGGGATGCGGTATTCCATATTTTCAGGAAATGACTTAGCCAACTTTGCCATCACGGTATCGACTCTTTTAGCCGTATCTAGGGCATTTGCGCCTGATTGTAAATAGATACCGATGGGTACCATCGTTTGACCATTGAGCGTTGCTGTAACATCGTATGATTCTGCACCCAATTCTAAGCGCGCTACATCTTTTAAACGAAGTGTTGAACCGTCTTTATTTGACTTGAGAATAATGTTTTCAAACTCATCGACTTTATCAAAACGTCCTTGTGTCGTAACCGTAAAAGTGTACGCTTGAGATGTTTTTGAAGGCGTTTGATTGAACCTTCCTGTTGCAAACTGAGCATTTTGCTCAGAGATCGCACTAATGACATCATTTGGAGTCAGATTGTATTTTGCAAGCTGATCTGGCTTCATCCAAACACGCATGGAGTAGTTTTGATTGCCAAAGAGTGCGGCATTTCCAACACCTTCAACCCTTTTGAGTTCATCAATGACGTTAATCAGCGCATAGTTTGCCATATAAATCTCATCATAACTGTTATTTGGAGAAATGATAGAGATAACTTTTAAGATGGTTGACGACTGTTTATTAACCCGTACACCTTGTGCTTGCACTTCGCTTGGTAACTTATTTAAAGCGGCTTGTACACGGTTGTTAACGTTAATCGTCGCTTGATCAGGATCGGTTCCGATTTTAAAATAAACATTAATTGTCAATGTTCCTGTTGATGACGCAGTTGAAGACATATAAATCATATCTTCTACACCGTTGATCTGCTGTTCAAGTGGAGCTGCTACCGTTTTAGAAATCGTCTCAGCACTTGCACCTGCATACGTAGCCTCAACACTTACTTGTGGAGGTGTAACCTCAGGATACTCCTCAATAGGAAGAGCTTTGATACTCATCAGACCCGCAATAATCACAACAATCGAAAGAACCGTTGCAAAAATGGGTCTGTTGATAAAGAATTTTGAAAACATAGGTTATTCCTTCGCTTCTGCAACAATGACGTCAGAACCTGGACGAAGCTTGGTTAAATTGTTGGTAATGACCACATCACCGGCATTTAAACCACTCTCAATGATATACGTACTGTTATGAGCGGTTCCTGCTTTTACAGGTACTTTATGCGCTTTCGCTTCTTTAGCAACATAGACATAAGAACCTGTTGCATCTTGAAGAAGTGCTGCTTGAGGAATGCTAATCGCATCTTTATAGACCAAGCCTTCGACATTGACACGTACAAACAGACCTGGAATTAAGATATTGTTAGGATTAGCAAAAGTTGCTCTTGCTTTTATAGTAGACGTTTCACCATCAACATAACTGTCTAAAAAGTCCAGTGTTCCCGCTTTTGCATACTTTGAACCATCTGGTGTGGAGAGCCCAACAGGAAGTTTCGCTTGCGCGATACTGTTCCAATTACCATTGCCCATCACATAACGTTTTTTCAAAAGTTCGATATCAGGCAGTGAGAACTCAACATAAATTGGATCCATTTGAGTAATGGTTGTGAGTGCCATCGTATCACTGCTAGATCCTACATAGCCGCCTACATCTTGTGTATTAAGACTCGTAAGCCCTGAAATAGGTGCTTTAACTTTTGTGTAGTTAAAGTCAATGGTTGCTTTTTTAAGCGCTGCATTGGATGCTTTCAAAGAAGCAACTGCTGATTCATAAGCAGATAAGGCGGCGTCTCTCTCTTTTTGAGATACAGCATCTTGTTCAAACAACACTTTGGTTCGCTCCCAGTCACGTGTTGCTTGTTTTAGGGTTGCTTCTTTGACACCTACATCAGCCTGTGCTTCTTGCATCAAAGCTTCATAACGATCTGAATCAATTTGATAAAGTGTCTCGCCAGATTTGACAAAGCTTCCTTCTATGAAGTATTTTTTCTCCAAAATACCGCTCACACGTGCCACAACATTGACTTGTTGTACACTCTTAACTTTAGCTGGGTATTCAAGTGAAACAGGAACATCTGAAGCAATCACTTTATAGGTGGATACAGGCAATGGTGGCATCACATGCATACCACCAGCAGCTTTTTTATCTTGGCTTGAACATCCAACTACAAGAAAAGCCCCTAATGTTGCTAATAAGGCGTATTTTGCATACGTCATATACTCTCTTTTTTCAGTCATTTTTGAACTCCATTGATTAGTGTAATGTACATTACATTACATTTTGTGAGCGAATTATAGTCGCAAAAAATGAATAAGTCAAGCTCTTTCTCTCTTACCGTAAAAAAAGTAATTATTGGGAAACGCACAATCCGCGGCAGAAAATTTGCACCAATTGCGTCAGTGCTTTATGGCGAGTTGCTTCTGAAATGTCTGTTTCAACACCTAAAATACGTGGAAACATAAATGGCTCTTCAAGGGCATTTAAAAACTGATGCGCACATAAGGTTGTATCTTCAACACAAATACGACCATTTTGTTTTTCATTTTCTAAATACTCTGCTATCACATTGACTGGATGCATCATAACATCTAAAAGTGTTTGATTAACGGATCGTGTTTCTTCTAAGTATCCTAAAGTCGCAATTAAACGATTAAATAAAATGGCATCGTTATCAGCAACCAAGTCTAAGTAAGATGCACCAATCATCATTAAAAACGCTTCTAAACGCCCTTCATAGTTTGAGCGTTGACGTGCCCAGTCCCCAAAGAGTTCTTCTGATTTGTGTTCTAATACTTTAATTAAAAGTTGCGATTTATTTCCAAAATGCTTATAGACAGTTGCTAAAGAACCGCCTGACTCTTTTACGATGTCATTCATGCTCACATTTTCATAGCCTCTATCTAAAAAAAGTCTGTGTGCCACATCAATAATTTTTGTACATCGTGATTCTGCTTTTCCGCTTAATCGTTTAAAAAAATTACTCACGCAACACTTCTGCTCATCCATCACATGACCTCCTTTGAACTTTTTTGCCATTATACTACAAATTGATTTTTTCACTTTATGGCGTGTAATATAACTATTTCATCTAAGAAATAATGTTATATTATTGTTTTGGCATTAAAGTTTTTTACATTTTTACCGATAATGCAGAAAAGTGTTTTTGAATATTATTTTTTGGAGCAGACCGTATGGACTTAACCGTCATCTTGGGCATGGTAATTTCCGTTACCTCGATTGCCGTTGGAGATATTATGGAGGGCGGAAATCCTCTACACGTACTTCACATCACTTCGTTTATTATCGTTGTACCAACAGCGATGGCTTCAGCAATGACGGGAACAGCACCAGAATATGTAAGAGCTGCATTCAAAGAATTTAAAGTTGTCTTCAAAAAATCCCCTGTTGATTTACATGCACGTATCAAACAAATAATTGATTTTGCGATTATCGCTAGACGTGATGGTATCTTAGCCCTTGAATCCCATGCAAACATGATGGATGATGAATTCTTCAAAAAAGGTCTTAGTATGGCGGTTGATGGCGTCGAGGCTCATGAGATCGAAGAGACATTGGAAATTCTCATTGAAGAGACAGCGGAGTATTATCATGGAGCGGCACACTACTGGCTACTAGCGGGTGAATCATGTCCGGTTATCGGTCTTATCGGTGCGGTTTTGGGTCTGATCCTTGCGCTTCAAAAATTGGACAACCCAGCAGAGATGGCAGCAGGTATCGCGGGTGCGTTTACCGCAACCGTTACAGGTATCGCAGGTGCCTACATCTTTATGGGTCCTTGGGGAAATAAACTCAAAGCAAAATCACATGATTTTATCAAAGAGAAACATGTTATCTTAGCGGGTATTTTAGGAATTTCACACGGTGACAATCCTCGTACTCTTGAGATGAAGCTCCTTAACTACCTCTCTCCACTTGAAGAGAAAAAAAGCCAATTCGATAAAGCATAAGGAAACCTTGTGGGTAAGAAAAAGTGTAAACCAACCGAATGTCCTGCTGGAGAGAAGTGGGCTGTACCTTATGCCGACTTTTTAAGTCTTCTTCTTGCACTTTTCATCGCTCTTTACGCTCTTGCTTCTGTCAATACTGAAAAAATGAAAGCACTCAAAGAAGAGTTCGTTAAAATTTATGACTACAGTGCAAAACCCGAAGAAGCAACGCCTGTTATGAGTATGGCAGTGAAATCGGGTGAAGCTGCTAAAGATAAAGACAAAGGTAACGCAGGTGGATCTTCAGCACAGCTTGAAGAGATCGCTCGTTTAGCTCAAATGATTGAAAAAATGAATATCGGTGAAGGCTCATTAGAGCAAAAAATCGATGGAGCTATTTTAAAACTTCCAACAAAAATGCTTTTTGCGCCTGGTTCTGCTGACATTATCAACAGTGATTCGATGCTTTTCTTAAAACGTGTTTCTGACATCATCGCGATGCTTCCTAAAAATGTAGAAGTCATTGTCAAAGGTTACACAGATACAACACCTGTACCAAGTGGTTCTAAATTTCAAGACAATCTTGAGCTCTCAAGCGCACGAGCCAATGCTGTTATTCGTGTTCTTATCCGCAATGGTATTGCAAGAGATCGTTTAAGCTCTGCAGGTTATGGCGATACAAAACCTCTTGCAAGTAACGATACAGCAGAAGGTCGTGAGAAGAATGGTCGTGTTGAATTTACAATGCGCATTTCAGGTCCTGATAGCTCTGCAAAAAAAGAGTCCATTTTAGATACGCTTAATACCATCAATAAAAAAGCAGAATAGTTTTCCTCTTTTGAGGTAAAACTATTCACTCCGTTTAATCAAGTTCTTGCAAAACTTTTTTTATAATACAACTCGCCTTTTTAAAGGCATACATCTTTATTTATAATGAGTTCTTTTTATGATTCAAGTTACAAATCTCTCAAAACATTTTGGGACACAAACCCTTTTTGAAAACATTAGCTTTACACTTTCTCGTGGTAATAAAATAGGCTTTGTTGGCAGGAACGGCTCAGGTAAATCTACGCTTTTTAAAATTCTTCTCGGTGAAGAAGAAGCTGATTCTGGCGATATTCTCATTCCTAAGAATTATACTATTGGAGCATTACGCCAACATATTGCTTTCACGCATAAAACGGTTCGTGAAGAGTGTGCATCCGTTTTACAGGGTGATGAAGCGTTTGATGTCTATAAAATTGAAAAAATGCTCTTTGGGCTTGGTTTTTCGCAAGAAGATTTAGACAAAGATCCTATGAGTTTTTCTGGCGGGTATCAAATCAGGCTCAACCTTGTAAAGCTTTTGGCGACAAACCCGTCCTTACTCCTTTTAGACGAGCCGACAAACTACCTTGACATCGTCTCCATGCGTTGGCTTAAAACATTTTTGAAGGAATTCAAAGGTGAGATCATTCTCATCACGCATGATCGTGATTTTATGGATGCTGTGACAACGCACACCATGGGACTTAGACGTAAAAATTTGATGATGATTGAAGGCAATAGTGAAAAATACTATGCAAAGCTTGAAGAAGATGATGAACGTTATCTCAAAACAAAAGCCAATTTAGATAAAAAACGTGCAGAACTAGAAGATTTCATCACCAGACAAAAAGCCAAAGCATCAAAAGCAGTAATGGCACAAAGTAAAGCTAAACAGCTTGAAAAGATGGGTGAAATGGATGATCTTGAGGAAGAAGCCAATCTTCATTTTTCATTTAATTACAAAAAGACACCTGCGAAAATCGTTCTTGATGCACAAAATATTGGCTTTGGGTATGACCCCGCACGTCCTTTATTTCAAAACCTCTCTTTCAAACTTGAAAAAGGGAAATGTTTAGCTATCATTGGAAAAAACGGTAAAGGAAAGTCCACCCTACTCAATGTTCTAGCAGGCGAATTACCCCTGCAACAAGGCACACTCTCGTTTCATCCTGAGACGGCATTTGCACATTTTGGACAAACCAATATCCAACGCTTAAACCTTAAAAACACCATCATCGATGAAATTTATGAGGTTGACCCCTTATTGGGCATTACACGTGTGCGAGGTATCTGTGGTGGTATGATGTTTAGTGGTAAGATGGCGGAGAAAGAGATCAACATACTTTCAGGTGGAGAGCGAAGCCGTGTTATGCTAGGTCGTATCATCGCAACTCCTGCTAACCTTCTCTTTTTGGATGAGCCAACCAACCATCTTGATATGTACTCTATCGACTCGCTCTGTGAAGCCATAAAAGAGTTTGAAGGCTCAACCATTTTGGTTACCCACTCTGAGATGATGCTTCGTGAACTTGCCGATGCACTCATTGTTTTTCATCATGATAAAGCTGAGTTTTTTGAAGGTACGTATGATGAATTTTTAGAAAAAATGGGCTGGGAAGAAGAAATCGAAACTGCGCTTAAAAAAGTAAATTCAAATGATTATAATGAGAGTAAAAAACTTCGCACAAAACTCATCCAAGAGCGAAGTGCTAAGCTTTCTCCGCTTAAAAAGCAGATTGAACAGTGTGAAGCAAAAATTATGAAACTGGAAGAGGCAATAAAAACTAAAAATGAAGCTTTGATTGCCTACTCATCAAGTAATGATGTAGGTGAGCTAGGACGACTCTCTAAAGAATTGAAAAGCGATGAAGAAGCACTTGAAACACTTTATGAACAGTTTGAGAGCTTACATCATAGTCACGATGAACTTTTTGAGTCCTATGAAGAGCAATTGAAAAACATCTAAAATTAGTGTAGAATTGCGAAAAAAGCAAAGGTAAAGTATGCGTGACTTGAAAGAACTCCTTCTTGAAAATGGTTGTTCGAGTGAATTTATCGTTGATGCAATGCGTTATGAACACCTTTTTACAGGTGATGTCGATGCGTTCCTCGATAAAGTTGAAGAAATTTTAATGAACGAAGATGACTATGAAGAAGATTTAGAAGACGAAGAAGATTTTGATGAAGACGAGGATGATCCGATTTATCAAAGTGACTATAACTACGATGGTAATGAAGACAATATCTACTTTGAAGATGAAGACGGCGAAGAAGCCTTTGAAGACGATGAGGATGAAGAGTAATTCTTCACCCCTCTATACAAAACCCCTTATCAATATAAGGGTATTTTAAAACGATGCCACTTGTATGAAGTGGCAAGATCGTTTTACAACTCGCATGAATCAAATAGCCCTTTTTAGGACTAATAGTATCGATATATTCCTCCGCACTTTGCCAATTTAAATGCTTTTTTGACTCGAAACATGGCGAATATGCTGCGTCAAGAAAGAGATGATCTATCGTTTGAGATTTTAAATATTCGAGTGATGGCTCTGGAATACTTGCACAATCGGTTAAATACGCTACAACACTCTTTGGAGTAAACACGACATACCCATGTGTGAGTTTAGAATGAAGCAGTGGCACTGCGACAATATGAACACCTTCAATTTCGATGGATTCAAACGGTTCAAGCACTTTATAGTCAATCGAATCTTTATGCACAAAAAGATCACCAAAGCCTTGTGTATCATTCGGTGTATAGCAGACAATCGTATCGACTGACTTTCGTAGACGAATCAACCCCAAGCAATGATCGGCATGAAAATGGGTCAAAAAAACCGCTCGAATGCGCTTTGTGTTAAACCGTTCCATTAAGAGATCATCGCCCGCATCAAAAAGAATCACACTCCCATCATCTAACTCCAAATACGCACTTGTTGAGCGATTATGAATGCCCTTTTGACGGGCTTCTTCGCATATGACGCAACGGCATTGATGAAGAGGAATGCCCCCAGTATCGGCGGTTCCTAAAAATTCAAATTTCAAACACGTTTCCTAATGATGATGTTGTTTTTCTTCTAACATTTGGTTAAGTAAACCAAAAAGGTGCTTAGACGCTTCTTCCGCTTTCGTAAAATGGTTAATGACAACATTAATGTCATTGAGACACGTTCCTTCTTTCACACATTTAATTGCTTGATTGATCTCACCATGTACAATTTTATGTGGCTCTTCTAATGCTTTAAACGCTGATGTTGCACTAAAGTTTTCTCGCCCTACCCCCGCATACCATTTACCCAAACGACAATTGGTATGATCGGTAAGCTCTTTATGCTCTTTGTCAAACACTGAACCATAACCTGAAACTTTGAAGAGAACATGGTCAAGCTTTGCAAGAGCGGTAAAGACTTCAAAACTGATGTTTTGAGAGTCAGACTGAATCGTTGTCGCACTGTGTTGCAATGCATCAAATTCAACTTTGAAGTTTTCAATATGTTGATTTGATTCTAATGCAATGTTTTCAACTTCTTCATTTTGTTTAAACATCAAATTAGCATTCTGCTTAAGAACATTGATGTTCATCTCGACTTCAGCTGTTGCCTTTTGTGTTCTCTCAGCCAATTTTCTAACTTCATCAGCAACAACCGCAAACCCACGGCCGTGTTCGCCAGCACGTGCCGCTTCAATCGCAGCATTGAGTGCTAAAAGATTTGTTTGATCTGAAATATCTTTAATAAGATTGATGACACTTGCGATTTCATCGACACTATGATGAAGATTTTCCGCCATGTGACGTGACTCAACTGCAGAATTTGAAATTTGACTCAGAGAGGTTAATAGGTTGTTAGAAATAGCATTAAGATTTGAAATACTTTCTACAGTAGAACCACTTATTTCGACAATCTCTTTAGATGCCTCAAGGTTCTGTTCTATGTCATGTTGAATCTCTTTAACGCTATTGCCACAACCGCCCAACATTGTGTTAATTAGCGCTGTTTTCAAACGATTTTCACTCAGTGTAATCTGTGATGAAGCTTCAGATTGTTGTAGCATGTCTAACTTTTGCTTTAAGCTTTCATTTTCAGCTTTTAAACGTTCGTTTTCTAAACGGAACTGTTCATTACTTTCTTCTAAAATCGCCTTACTCTTTCCAAACATTCCTGTGCCCTTTTCATAATAGTTTAATGAAAAGTTTACCGAAACATCCCCTAAAAGTCCTTATATTTCGTCAGTAAATACTTATAATGTCTCTTAAATCAGTTTAAATGCAACTAAACTAACAGCCATCACCATCATTCCAAGGACGATACCTAAGATCGTTGTATGGGCATTTCCATAGACTCTTGCTGAAGGTAAAAGTTCATCAAAAGAGATATACACCATAATACCTGCAACAATACCAAAAGTAATACCAAGCGTAAGCTCACCCATAATAGGTAGAAGAAGGAAAAAACCGACTAATGCACCAATGGGCTCGGCAAGTCCTGATATAAAAGCGTACCAAAAAGCACTTTTACGCTCTCCTGTTGCATGATAAATGGGTAAAGAAACGGCCATACCTTCTGGGATATTATGGATAGCAATGGCCAAGGCAATTGTAAGACCAATGTGAACATTATCAAGTGCAGCGATAAATGTAGCAAAGCCTTCAGGAAAATTGTGAATACCAATAGCAAGGGCTGTAAATATACCTGTGCGTTTGAGTGCGGAATCTTTTAGAAGAGAGTGCTCATGCCCTTCTTTGAGGACGCTTAGTTCTTTGTTGGATTTTGGTTCGTGAGGATTGACATCTTCAGGGATAAATCGATCAATGAGCGCACTGATACCAATGCCTCCAAAAAAGCAAAGTAAAGCTAAAGACTCTCCTATTATAGGGCTTTCATAAATTGCACTAAAGGCTGTTTTTGACTTAAAAAGAATCTCAACAAATGAGACATAGACCATCACACCTGCTGAAAATCCCAATCCTATGGATAAGAAAGTATGACTTTTACTCTTTGAAAAAAAGGCTAAAAGAGCTCCAAATCCTGTGCTTAAGCCTGCAAAGAGTGTGAGAAGAAAAGCAGGTATGAACTGCTCTAAGCTAACATCGACCATACCTGCCTCCTTAGGGTTATTGCATTGATTTCTTTAAATCGCCAATAAATTCGGTAATATCGTCATGCAAGTTTTGAAGATCTTCTTCATGCATAACTTCATCAGCTAAAATTTGAGAAACTAAGTCATATGTGACAATGTCTTTGTTACGTGTAAGATCTACGATACTAGAATACGTTGCAATGGCACACTGCTCACCTTTAATGGCATCTTTTAAAACAGCTACCACATCAAAATCATTAGGTGCATCATAGCCACAGTTGGTTTGTTTGAGCCAATCCGCTGGATGTAAAAGTGGTGCTCCACCTAATTGAATGATACGATCTGCAACCATCGTTGCGTGTCTGAGTTCATCTGCTGCGTGCTGAACAAGTTCTGCAATCGCTGCATCTTTCATCAACCCTTTGACGACTTTAGCTTCAATAAAATATTGATAATATGCTAACCACTCGTCAGCATAAGCACGATTGAGTGTTGTGATGATCTCTTGAACCTCAATACCTTTGATAATAGAATTTCCAACTCTTGCCATCATTAACTCCTTTATCATTGTTTATGAAGAAATCATACACTCACCAAACTAAAATATATATTAAATAATAATTATTCCTATTTATATAAACTTATTTTAGCTTTTTCTATCAATGTCAAGTAATTCATTTCACTAATTCTATCAATCAAAGCTGTGTGAAATGTTCCCATACCTTTACTTTTATCTGCCATTTCACCAGCGATAGACATCGTCAAAATTCCTGCAATTGCGCTTGGAAGTGCTTTTTTTGAAGCACCTAAAAAACTACCGATCAAAGATGTTGTCATACATCCAGTACCGGTGACATTTGTTAAAGCAACATCACCATTTTCTAGAATATAACACTCTTTTGCATCGGCTACGATGTCAGTTTTACCGGTTATTGCAATCACGCATCCTAATTTTTTAGCTAAATGGGAAGCAATAATAGCACCATCACTCTCTTCTTCTAACGAATCAACTCCAGCGCTTTTAGATTCAAGTCCTGCAATGGTTTTAATCTCAGCCATATTGCCACGAATAATGCTAAACGAGATTGCATTCATGAGTTCTGCAACACTCTTTTTTCGAAAAGATGTTGCTCCAACACCTACAGGATCAAGGGCTACGGGGATCCCTTTTGTATTTGCCGCTTTACCTGCTTCTACCATAGAGGCAAGGGTTCGTTCATTTGCCGTTCCAATATTCAAAACAAGTGCATCACAAATGCCAACCATCTCTGCTACTTCGTCTATTTCATCCGCCATAATAGGAGAAGCACCAATGGCTAAAACGACGTTAGCACAGTCATTGACCGTCACATAGTTGGTGATATGATGTACCAAAGCTCGCTTTGCTTGAAGTGCTACAAAAACTTCGTTCAGTTGATTTTGAATGTCCATGTTGCCATAACCTTTTTCGTAATAATAAATATCATGCTTGTTGCGAGCATCGTAGGAAGCGTTGAACCGAGTGGTAAATCAAACGTCATAAACCAATAATAGAGCCCTACTCCAATCGCCCAAACAATGAGTGCCCCTACGTGCAACGACAAGGAAGGCTCAATTTGCTCTTTTTTAAAGATAAAATAATCACTTAGCAAAATGGCAAACAACGGTCCAAAAACTGAACCTATAGCATATAAAAAGGTTTCATACTGCTCAATAGGAGTAAAAATAGCAACCAAAAGCCCAATAATAGCCATTGCAAAAGCAATTTTTCGCTCGCTCATTTGTGGGAAAATATTGGTAAATGTAACACCAGCAGAATACGCATCAAGAAATGTTGTTGTAATGGTAGAAAGCAGAACGATACCAAGCGCAGCAAATCCTAAATTGAGCGTCATCATCATAGAGCCTACGCTTGCGTCTTTTGCATACAATGCAATCGCTAAACCAATCGCATACATCAATGAGCTACCGATAAAATACCCCATAAAACTACCAACAAGGCCAGATTTTCTACTCTTAGCAAAACGTGTATAATCAGAAATCAGCGGAAGCCATGATAGAGGCATAATGATGCTAAGCTCTAATGCAGCTCCAAAGCTCATTTCATCTGTTGGTGCAGCTAGTAGAATATTGCCTTCTTTAAAAACAACTCCACATAAAATTAATGTGAGAACAAAAAGAAGAACAACGGCTACGACATTGAGTTTTTGGAACCCTACTTTTCCAAGCCAAATCCACAGACCTATAAAAATCCCAATAGCAATTGCCCACGTATTGATACTGTCAAATCCAAAAAGTGCAACTCCAAGTTCATTAGCAGCACGTCCACCAGAAATAATCATCACAGCAGTCCAACCAATGAGTTGAAGAACATTGAGAAGTGAGAAAAGGTAGGAGCCATAATGACCAAAAGAGATGCGTGTGGACATAATGGCTGGAAGTTTACTTTGAGCTCCAATATAACCACCTAAGATTAAAATCAATCCACCAATCAGATGCCCTAACAGAATAGCTTTTAATCCTTGTTCAAACCCTAATGGCGCTAAAAGTCCACCCGTAAAAATCTCCGCCATTGAAACAGCAGCACCAAACCAAAGTGCAAAAAGTCCAAAACCACTTAAAGTTGTTTTTTCTTCCATCATGACTCAATCCCTGCTTTTGTGTAAAGTGCGTAAAAATGGTGCACGGGACCAACGCCATGTCCTAATTTAAAGCCATGCGTAATCGCTTCTGTAATGTACGCTTTTGCTGTTTCAACAGCCTCTTTGACGGGCATTCCTTTTGCAAGGTTTGCGGCGATGGCAGAAGAAAGGGTACAGCCTGTTCCATGAGTATTGATGGTTTTTAGACGAGCTGAATGCAACAGATGAAACACTTCACCATCATAAAGAACATCGGTGGCATCATTTTCCAAATGCCCTCCTTTAACAAGAACGTATTTACAACCAAGTTTATGCAGATCAAGCGCTGCTTTTTTCATAAGCTCAATCGTATCGATTTTATAACCCACGATCACTTCTGTTTCGGGAAGATTGGGGGTAATAAGTGTTGCCATCGGTAAAAGAATGTCAATAAGTGCTCTTTTGGCTTCGGGCTGCAAAAGGTCATACCCACTTTTTGAAATCATCACAGGATCAATCACTAAAGGGGGCAAGGAGTATTTTTTAAGTGTCTGCGCGATAATCTCAATGGTTTCAGGACGAGAAACCATACCAATTTTTACGGCATCTACACGAATGTCATCAAAAATCGCTTCAATTTGATGTTCTATAACGGATGGGGTAATGTCTTGGACATCAAAGACACCTTGAGTATTTTGCGCGGTAATGGCAGTGATAACACTCATGCCATAGGTGCCATTGGCACTAAAAGCTTTTAGATCGGCTTGAATACCTGCGCCTCCGCAGCTGTCAGAGCCTGCAATCGTTAAACAATGTTTCATAAATTATTCCTCAAATCTGTTGAGATAAAAAGTTAGCAGAGGAATTTAGAGAAGAGGTGTGTTATTTTGATTGAGCTTTCCTACGCTGGCATTACCCAGATCAGGTCACAAGGATCAAAGAATCACCATTCTTTATCTCAGCTGGTTTACCAGCCCTCCTAGCACTAACTATTAAAGACAATTGTACTCTGATTTATATGTTTTTTCAAGCACAAAAAAATGCAGGTTTAAAAGCCCGAAATTCCCTTGTATTCTGCTAATAACTGTGGCTTACCAAAGTAGTATCCTTGCGAATAATGCACACCAAGTGCATAAAGAATATTGAAAATTGTCTCATTTTCAACAAATTCTGCAATAGTTTTGATGTTATGTTCATTGGCAAAACTCACTATCGTTTTAACAATAGAGATAGAATAATCATCCGTAGCAATATTTTTAATCAAACTGCCATCGATTTTGATAATGTCTGGATCATAATCAAGGAGTCGCTCAAAATTAGAGTAGCCACTTCCAAAATCATCAATAGCGATAGAAACACCACGCGATTTCACTTCTTGAATAAACGATCTAATAACATCAAACTCTTTAATACTCGCATCTTCAAGTAGTTCAAAGGTGATGCGATGAGCATGTTCTTTATGCGTATCTAAAAGATTAATCAGTTTGCTGCGCGTGACTTGCTCTTCAATATCAACCGCTGAAAGATTGATCGTAATATCGGCAGTTGTCTCATAGAGTGCTTGAAATGAATTATCTAAAACCTTTTGCGTGATTTGAGTGTAATAACGTCCTTTTTTAGAGATATCTAAAAAATCAGCGGGGAACCAGAGATTGTGATTTTCATCGATAAGTCTGACTAAAGACTCAAATTTTGCTATTTTTTTCGTTTTGTTATCAATGATGGGTTGAAAATAAGAGATAATGCCTGAAGTATTTAACGCTTTTTTAACTGCAACAATAATGCCCATATTGACCTGAGCTTGGGCTTGCATCTCTAAAATCAAATCTGTGGCAAGAATAAAATTAATCTTTTTGCGCTCTGCTTTTTTAAGACCAAAATGCGCACTTTGATACGGTTCTTTGCCACCAAATGCTAGACTGGCAATTAACGAAGCACTGTATTCGATTTGATTGAGATGAATAATCTCTTCTTCGATCTCTTTGAGAAGCTCTTTAATTTTTTGGCTCAATCTTGGTGCATTTAATGGGCATTTATTTTTATCAATCGCCAAAGCATACTCACCAAAACCTAAGGTATAAATTTTTTCAAAAGGACAGGCTTTGGCGATATTTTCTAAAAGTTTATCCCCTAATCTACGCTCTAAAAGCTCAATTAATTCATTGCTATAAAAATCTTCAACAGTCGCAAAATCTTCTATCTTTAGAAGTACCACTACGGCTTCTTCGGTACTATGGATATAATCAAAAAGTTGCTTTTTAGGGTTCATTACTTCCGTGATATCATTGTAAAGCGCGATATACTCAACCACTTCGCCTTTTTTATTGAGAATAGGTTTAATAGCTGTTTTGATGTAATAACTGCTACCATTTTTACATCGATTTTTGATAATACCCTGCCACAAGTTTCCACTGCTTATTGTTTTCCATAAATCTTGAAAAAGCTCTTGTGGTGTATCTTTATGCCGCACAATACTATGTTTTTGACCAATGATTTCATCACGGCTAAAACCAGAAATAGTACAAAAAGCATCATTCACGTAGGTAATGACTCCATGTTTGTCAGTCTTAGAAACGATGGCGCTTTTATCGGTAACTTCTAGGTATTGGGTTAAAAGTGTTTGGAGTTTATCGTGTTCTGCTTTAAGGCGGATTTTTTCAATGACTTGACTTAAAACATCCATAAATTGCCCTATTTCAATAGGTTTCAGAAGATACCCTTCAACCCCTAGACGAATACTCTCTATAAAATACTCAGCTTCGTTGTACGCTGAGAGTATCAAAACAGGCGTTTGAGGACTTAGTTTTCGAATCGCTGCTGCCATTTCTAGGCCATTCATTTGAGGCATTGTAATATCTGTGATAACTAAATCAATATGATAATTTTTAAATTTTTCCAAACCATCTTCACCATCAATCGCTTCGATGACGCGTCCGAAAAATTCTTCAAAAATCAACATGGAACCTGCGCGCGCCCCAACGTTGTCTTCAACGTATAAAAGTGTTAAATTTCTGGCATCTAAAATACATTTTTTGAAAACTGATTCCATTTATTGTCCTTTAACTTACAAGCGATGAGCGGGGTAAAGTAACTGTGAAAATAGCACCATCTAAACCATTTGATGCACATAAATTTCCACCACAATGCTCTTCAATAATTTTATGACTCATATAAAGCCCCAATCCTGTACCGTCTTTTTTGTTTTTTGTACTAAAATAAGGCTCAAAAATACGCTCTATAACAGCACTTGAAATCCCTCCGCCATTATCACTGATTGACACAATCACACTACCATCATTTTTATACGTTGCTATTTTAATCCAAGGATTTTCTATCTTATTCTCAAGAAGAACATCTTCTGCATTTTTAATGAGATTCAGCAAAACCTGCATCAGTTCATTGGCATATGTCATTATGTATTCGTTAGAGTTATACTCCATGATTAACTGAATCTTCTTGTTTTCCAAAGAGACACCAATAATTCCTAAAACCTTCTCAATAACCTCTTCTAAACTTACTTTATCTTTTGCCTTACTTGGTTTAAAAAATTGTCTAAAATCATCGATTGTTTGGCTAAGGTATTGTGCGTAACGATTAACATCGTTCAGTTTTTCAATAAAGAGTGTCTCATCAAATTTTTTCAAAGTAAGTTTTAAATGCAATCCTTGCACAGTTGAGCTGATAGCACTTAAAGGCTGTCTCCATTGATGTGCTATCATACTGATCATCTCACCCATTGAAGCAAGACGGGATTGCTGAATGAGTTGTTGATCTTTTTGCCTATTTTTTTCTACTTCTTGAACAACACGCTCTTCTAATGTGAGGTTGAGTTCTTCAAGAGCTTTTTGAGCCTTAATTTTCTCCTTTTCCCTTGCTTTGTCAATGCGGATTACAATGAGCATCACCAAGAAAATAAAAAGTAAGAAAGGAACCATAGCTTTGAGAAACCTCTCTAAACCTACAAGAAATGAAATAACTTTTTGGTAATGTTTTTTAGAAAAATCCAGTGCTAAAATAGCGACACGACCATCTTTTTGAACGATAGGATATAACAGCGTCACCCATAGTGCATCGACTCTATCTTTTTGATAAATCACTTTTGCTTCTCGAAAACGAATCACATCTTCCCATGAAGTATCTTCTGGCTCAAAAAGCTCTTCAAACTGAAATTTGTCACTTTTTTCCTGTCCACCATCAAGAAGAACTCGAAACAAAATAGAGTCTGTATCTGGCTTATCTATGATAAAAATATTTTGAATTTTTTGTGTTTTAAACGTAGTAAGAAAGCGCTCTAATCCTTCTCTTAACTTGGGGTTTTCTCTTAATGCTGTATAGAGATTTATCGAGTCATTAGAACTTAAAATATAACGTGATATATTTTGGGATATCTCCTCAACTTCTTCAACACCTGTTCTCTCAAAACTTGTCGCAATCTCATTTTTTGTATGTGAGAAGAAAAGATAAAAAAGTAATGTTGCTGCTAAAAGGAGTACCGTAACAAAAGTAAGGAAACGTGAGAATGTCATCTTATTGAACATAGCGTACCAACTCTGGTGGAAGAAAAATGTTAAATTTCTCACATCGCTCTTTGCTAAAGCGTAACTGAGGACGACCTTTCCGCCAATAAAAGGCACCAATGACATGTTCATCATTTTGAAAAAGTTCATATTCGGTTGTAAAACGTGGTAACGTCTTACACGCTTGTGGTAATGTCTCAAAACGTGAGCCATAAATCATATCAGCATGACTACACTGTTCAATGACATATGTAAACGTACTTCCTCGTAACGATATAGAAGGGTTGTGTTCATAAACAGATACAGGTGTATTGTTAATAGACAAGAGTTTAAATACTTTTACAATAAGCTCTTGTTCAGGCGTTTCTGCAAAACTAATCGTGAATGAAAATACCAGCAAGATAAGCGGTTTTAAAAAAGCCATTCAACCCCTAACATCACGATTCGCTCTTGAATAGGTATTTTTAAAGGCTCCATCGGCGTAAATGTTGTAAAATCAAAACGTGATAGAGTCTGTTTTTCTGCTTTATTAAGTAGGTTTTGTCCTTTAAGTGAAACGATAAGATTGTCACTAATGTTATAGCGTACACCAAGCGTTAGATCAAACCCCGTGTTGTCATAGTATTCGCTTCGTGTTACAAACATCTCTTCAAAAAAGTCGAATTTATGGTAGCGATTTTGGTTACGAAGTATGACTTGATGATTTCTAAATTCTTGATGATAACCAGCATGATCAATCTCTTTATAACGATATGCCAAGGTGATTTTATTGATGGCATCATACTGGTATGTGTACTGAAGGTATGAACTTAAATGGGTTGTTGTCGCATCTGCTGTATCTACTCGCATATTAGCATTGACATAAGGTGCATCTTGAATCCAAGCATAACTTATAAAAAATTCATAAAGCGACGGACCTTCTTCGTATTTGAATTCTTGCGCTATTGAATCAAGTGTCATCTTTTCTGGATAGGCTGATTTCATGTAAAATGAACCAATCAGATATGGCTCTATATAACTCTCTGTATGAAATACAAAACTCTTTGATGTCCACTGATCGTTCGTATAGGTGATGCCAGCTCGCAACATCTGGACATCTTCATTCTCGTAACCACCATTATTATCAACATTACTGCTTTGCGCACCCAAAGTACCGACAATGTTATCGGCAAATGCGTAGCTGTCTTCAACGAAAAGGGAACCAATGGATTGTCTGGTATGTCCATCTTGTGGTACATCAACCCCATTCATCTGCATCATGTCAAATTTAATCATTTTATAACGGTATTTTGCTCCCGTGATAATATGATGATCGCCCAATGTTGTGTTGTATTTTAATTCTGCAGAGAGTGCTGAACTTGTGGCTTTACTCTCAATGCTATTGATAGGTACACCTTTTTGATAGAACAACGGCGAGTCTTGATAGCGTGCATGATCTTTAAGTCCATCGTAGGCAAGTGAAAATTTAATATCGTCAAATGTTTTAGAGTACCCTATATGGGAATCTTCTGACTCAATTTTGGAAGTATCTAAACTGGCATCTGCGCTAGGACCGACCCATCCACCTTTATTGGTTTTTGAGGCATTGATAAGAACGCTTTGTGTGTCGTCTTTGATACTCGTAAAGAGGTTGTACCGTTTAACATCTCGATCAATATCCTCTTTACTTGTTTCATACTCTTTACGTTTATCGTATGAAGAAGAGATACGCGCTAAATAATCTGTTTCATTCTCTTTCCCAATATACTGAACATTTTGGGTAGATCCTCCACGACTTGTTACAATGCCCTTCACACTTCCGCCAGCATCTCTGTCAGCTTTTTTAGAAAAGATACGAATCAATGTTGATGTCGGTTCACTCGAATAAACAAACGAAGTAGAAAGATTATACACTTCAATATGATCTGCAAATCCTAAGTCCAAGTCACCCAGAATAACCATACCGCTACCGTACATTGCAGTGGTAATCTCTTGATCATCAATAAAAACACGTATCATGCTGGAAGAGAAAGGAACGGGTCCGTATGTAAGAGGGTCAGGCAAGCCATATCGGCTTTTGCGATAGCCATCCATAGTGTATTTATAGATATCACTGAGGTATTTGACCTGCATCATATCGAGGTCATTACGCGTATAGATTGTTGAAAAACCACTGTTTTCTAGCTTTGTTTTTTCAGAAAGATCACTTTTTTTCTCAATGGTATTTAATAACCCTTCAATAGAGCTATCACCAAAGGCATTGATGCTACACCCAAGTAAAGACAAAGAGACAAAAAGCCATTTCCGCATCAACACCCCACATAAAACTATTTTTTTGCTAATTATCCTATCATATTAACGATTAGTTCAAAATTAGGAACTCTTTTAACTTTTGTATGCGAAATATAACATTATTTTACTGTTTTTTAATCCAAATTCTGAGGTCTCTAAGACTCATCGGTTTAGCATAGAGATATCCTTGCCCCTGCTCACACCCATTCTCAAACAAATATGTCTCTTGTTCTTGGTGTTCAATACCTTCTGCTAAAGTGGTAATTTTCATCGTTTGAGCTAACGTAATGATAGAGTTAACAATAGCACATGCGTCTTCAAGTTTAGGAATATCTTTGACAAAAGACATATCTATTTTGAGTTTATTAATAGGCAATTTACGTAAATAACTCAAAGAAGAGTACCCTGTTCCAAAATCATCAATGGCAATATTCATCCCTAAATTTTGCATCTCTTTTAAAAGTGCAATCCACCTTTCAGGATCATGCATAATAAATGACTCTGTTACTTCCATTTCTAGCATCGATGGATCAACTTTTGTCTCGGCAATCGTCTCTTTTAAAGTAGTGAGAAAATCACTATATTCAATTTGTACACCTGAAATATTGATAGAAACAGTACCCTCAAACAACCCTTCTTTACGTAATCCCACAAGATCGATACACGTTTGCTTCAGTATCCATGCTCCAATTTCAACAATCAAATGGGTCTCTTCTGTAAAAGCGATAAATCTGCCTGGTGGCAATATACCTTCTAAAGGGTGGTTCCATCGTAAAAGGGCTTCAAGTCCAATCAACTTACGTGTTCTAAGATCTATCTGTGGCTGATAATAAACTACAAATTGTTTCTCTTTGATTGCCTCTCTAAGGGCATTTTCCATACCGACACGTTCATAAGAAGCCACCGTCATATCGAGTGTATAAAATGCATACGTATTTTTCCCTGCTTCTTTGGCTTTATACATTGCGGTATCTGCATTTTTAATGAGCATCTCACCATCCGTACCATGATCTGGATACACACTTACTCCAATGCTAGCGGATAGGAAAAATTTCTGAGCTTTATTGATAAATGGTTCTTCAAAAATAGTTTGAATTTTTGCAAGAATAATTTCAATTTCATGTTTTTCTTTGATATTTTCAACTAACAAAATAAACTCATCACCGCCAATACGAGAGAGCGTATCACAATGTTGAATTTTACTTTGCACACGAAGTGCAAATTGTTTCAATATCTCATCACCATACGAGTGCCCGTAACTGTCATTGACCTTTTTAAAGTTGTCCAAATCAATAAAACAAACTGCGATCATGCCACCTTGACGTTTACTGTTCTCAATGGCATGAGAGATACGATCTGTCAGTAAAAGACGATTTGGAAGTCCTGTGAGAGCATCATTATGCGCTAGGTACTCTAACTCTTTTTCAGAAGCAATTAAACGGTCTTCATTAGCTTTTTTTTCAGTATTGTCGCGAGCAGAAACCACATACGCCATTGGCAAAGGGTCATCTTCCTTCTCATAGTACGGGAAATACTTCGTATGTAAAAAACGCTTTCCAAGAGCAGAATACGACCAAAATTCATGCTCAAATGTTTCGCCGGCAAGAACGCGATCACTTAAATGTTTTAGATTCTCAACAAAATATTGCGCACCATACAGCTCAGGCATGGTATGTCCCAATATCTCTTCTTTTTCTTTATTGAAAAATTTCTGATACGCTTCACTAATCGCTAAATACGTATAGTTTCGATCAATCAGTGCTAAGAAATCATCTGAACTAGAAACAATTTTTTTGTACTGTTCTAAATGTTTATTGCTAAAAATTTTTGCTTTAAGCATTGCGTTTGCATGATTTGCAAGCTCTTCAAACTCTTTAAACTTTACTTTTGAAATATCAATCATCTGATCTTTTGTAACCAAAGAATCAAAAAACTCAATGAAAATCTCAAAATCTTTACGAATTTTACGGCTAATGAGCAAATAAAGCCCACCAATAAAAAGGGTAAAGAGGAACATCCAAAACGCTATCGAATACAATGTTCGTTTTAACTCTTTTTGAATCGTTCTTTTAAGCTCTTGGAGCTCATAGTTGAGATCATCAATATAAATACCTGCACCAATATACCACTGCCAATCCTCAATAGCCTGAACATAACTCATTTTTAAAAGGGGGCGTTGTCCTTTTAGCGGAGGCATAACATATTCAACAAAGCCACCACCTCTCTTAGCCTTCTCAATGAGCTCTTGCACAATTAATTTACCATAGCTATCTTGCATCGCGTACATATTTTTATTTTTAGCAGGATAGGTAAGGGATAGACCTTCATACGTTCCAATGAATAGGTAATTTCCACTCTCTTTATCAAGAATGAGATGTTTGTCATCGTTTAGAATGTCTTCTTTGAGCTTTGATTCCATGTCATCAAGGTAAAATCCTGTACCTATCATCCACTCCAAAGGTTCAAACACTTTCACATAGGCTATTTTTTTGAACGTATCTTTAGTTTCAAAAGGTTTACTCCATGTATAGTCATAGTACCCCTCTTTGATAGAATGCACAATATCCAACATACCTTTCACAACACATCGACCTTCACTGTTAACAAGCTCAAGCATATTTTTACCTTCCATTTCTGGACGATCAGGAAAAAGAACCTCGATACCATTTAGATCGGTAATAAAATAATATCCCTTGTTGTTTTCATAGCGTAATAAGCGTAAGGTCTCAATAATTATCGATTTGATTTGAGCGTCAGTGTGGGTTTTTTTATATTTTTCATAGAGTTTACTTGCAACATCATGTGCTTCATAAACACGTGCTTTAACAAGCTGCTGAGTCTTAGCGTAGGAGTCTTGGCGTTTTTCTTCAATCTGTTGAACGAAACGATCTACTTCAGTGATCAATATCTTTTTCTTAGACTCTAGATACGCCTCTTGAAGCTGTACAGATTCTTTTTCATATTTTGCTTTGGCATTGTAAAAGCTAAGTGCACCAAATGTAGCTGCAAATGTTAAGAGTAAAATGAGAGCTATGCTATGAAAATAGTGAAACACACTCAACTTTTTATGCAAGTCCATTGTACTCCCTTAGCTATAATTTTTCTTCATTTTTCCTATCGAAGCGTTGAAAAAGATACATCAAGATTTGAATCAATGTCATAATAACAATACCTTCCATCAAAGCTGCCACAATGAATGAAGCATACTCCTCATCACCAATAGCTCCATTTTTTACTGCAATTGTCGCAATGGCTACTAAAAACGTAAGAGGCATGGAATCACCAAGGCTAAATAAAACCGTACTGCGCAAGCCCAAATAACTATAATACGCAGCAAAAGAGCTTGCCATACGAGCACCCACCATAGCAATAACAATCCACAGTGCATGAGTTAAAATATGTGTAGTAAAAACCAAATTGAGATCAAGTGTTGTGCCTACAAAAATGAAAAAGAGTGGTACTAAAAAGCCAAAACCAAACATGGAAAGTTGGTGTGGAAGTTCTTTTTTATGCGCAAAAAAGTTAGAGATAAATATACCCGCGATAAACGCACCCAAAACCATATCGATTTCAAGCCATTGCATTGTAGCAATGAGTACAAAAAAGAGTGCCATACTAAAGCGTAAACTTTGGTGCATCGTATCATTATGTGGCATGATGATACGTTTTAGGTTTGGATACCACCAAAAGATAATTTTGAGTAAACGATAGAGAAAATAAGAGGAAAAAAGAACCGCAATAAGCATCAAAATACTTTTAGCAAAGTGCCATCCTAAGCCATGGGTAATAGCTCCATCGAAAATAACCAGCGCACCAATACTAATCAGCTCTCCAATAACACCAATGATTAAAGAGAGTTCTAACCATTTATGTTCACGTCCATGCTGATTAATAAGCGCCATAATCATTCCTAAGGAAACAATAGGAATTGCAACAATGTATACAGGTGAAAGCCCAAAAACGATGTAAAGAATGACGGAAATACTGTATAAACAGATGAAATATAAAATTGCTTTTTTTAAAAAACGATCACGATAGTGTAAAAAACGTTGAATGTCTATCTCAAGACCTGCAAGAAACATCAAATAGAAAAACCCAATTTTTGCGAGGTTTTGAAACACTTCATTGCCCACGTGTAAAATGCCTAGCCAAACGGCAAGCGAGCCAAGTAAAATCTCAACAACGGGAGTTGGAAGACGAAAGATTCTAGAAATGATAGGAGAAAGAACCATCAAAAGCACAACATGCGCTAAAAAGATAAGATTTTCCAATAACATCCTTTTTTAGGCTTTGTTGACAAAAGGTACAGCGATAAGCCGGGTTCTGTCGTGGGTGATTATTTATCTACGATCTATCTTACGATAGACCTCTAGCGAAGGGTTTATCGTGTGTGAGACCAAAACCATCCCTTCTTGCTGCAGGTTGGGTTTACATAGCTGCTTTAATTACTCAAAGCACTGGTGGGCTCTTACCCCACCGTTTCACCTTTTCCTAGAAAATTCTAGGTAGTTTACTCTCTGTTGCACTAATCCCTTAGGTTACCCTAGCCGTCCGTTAGACGGAACCATGTCTCACATGCAGCCCGGACTTTCCTCTTAAGCAAAATGCTCAAGCAATCACCTACTGTACCTTTTGAAGGATAGATTATAGCGAAACTTTTATTAGCTCTTCTATAATGACGGTTGCATAGGAACCTTTAGGTAATGAAAAGTGCATTTCAAACCATGCTTCTTCTTCTTTATAAACGCCCTCAACATCCTCTGCAAAGCTCCAAGCAAAGCGTCTTGAACCGTTAATTTTGTCTAAAAAAGGCTCACTTTCTTTAAACATTTCTTGCTCTATAACACCTGCTTCGTACTCAGCTCTGATGTTTTTGCCACCCACAAGCCAGCCTGCGATAGTAATACCCCGCTCTAAAAAGCGTGGTAATTCCTCTTCTACATTTTCGCACACAAACGCTTTGCCAGCAGGATAATGGTGCAACACATCACCATGAAGCAGTTTAAAAAACTGAGGTTGTTTTTTCAGACCTTCGACCATCTCTTTTGGTAAATTCGTTGCTCGTGTTGCATCGGAGAGATTAAACTCTTCAAGTAAACGGCTAATTTCGATACGTTTTGAGAGCCAATTATTGAAAAGGTAACTCTGATACGCATTGATGAAAAATTCTTTCATTTTAGGATTTCTCTCTTTGCGCTTACCCTCTAAAATCGCTTTTCCTTTAAGGTAGTTATCGCCATCAATGCCAAAACGCTGGTACCCAAAGAAGTTTGGAAAACCCTCTTTTGCAATTTTTTTAAGTCCATCTTGGAGTTTTCTCGCATCAATAGGATTGACTTTTTTGAGGCGAACAAAGAAACGGTTACCTTTAAGATGCCCTGTTCGGATTTTATTGTTATGGTACGTTTTATCTAAAATTTTGATTTTATCGTGTGTAAAGTTTGCTAGTTTTGGCTCGTAACTTTTATGAAGCGAAATGTATTGTGTGGTCATACCATCTTTGTCTTTCAAACCTGCATAGCCAAAATCACGTACTTTACACCCTGTTACTTCACTTAAATACTGCAACATATCCCATGTGGTAAGGTCTTTTTTGCGCACATGCAACACCAAATGTTCACCCTCACCACTAAAAGGATAAAGAGGAATTTCATTGACTACGAAATCACTGCTATTTTTGGTAAACATCGCACTAATAGGCGAATGGGTGAGAAAAAATTGTCTAATCATAACTATCCTTCAAATGTTTCTGCCTCACAGAGGCTAGCTTTATGTAGTTTTCAAGCTTGGCTTGCAAAGCGTGTAAAAATCAAAAATGGTGTTCTTTACAATGGCACACATAACGTTTGCGTGCTATTTTTCCTACGATCGTGATTTTGGTACGTGTCTGTTTGGCAATACGTTTAATAATGCCCTTTTTTCGGGCATCAAAACTAAAGAGCATCTCATACTCTTCACCACTGCACAGTATGCGTTTAGACATAGGATGCTTGACGTTTAAGCCTACATTACCACTTGCCTTAAGAAGTCTCGAGAGGTCTTTGGATAGTCCATCTGAAATATCCATAGCAGCATGTAAATGTTTCGATGCCTTATACACAAAATCAGCTTTTAGCTCAGGTTTCATAAAACGTGACTGTTTACTGATGCTTCCTCCACGTAACAACCGAGTCAGTTCTTTGTATGACGCACCCAGTTGACCTGTAAATGCTACCAAATCACCCACTTTTGCATTTTTACGATACAGCGCTTTGCCTTGAAG